>OHEU01000485.1_pt1 | contig 23886 bp, 23 predicted proteins | sample 1567341 | NCBI WGS metagenome assembly OHEU01 (sample SAMEA3879524, study PRJEB24766) | human gut metagenome | biome: human-associated habitat; feature: feces | place: USA | collected 1985/1987 | reverse complement strand
ATAAGTACACGGTAACCGTGTACTTATTTTTATAGTATAGCTAAATTCATTTTTTACAATATAGTATATGGCTAATATAAAACAATATAGCGCAGATCAATTACATTTTGACTATAAGAATCCTCGATTAGTAGAATTCCAGATAACGCCCAAAACGTCAGAAGCTGAAATTATAAATATTCTTTGGGATGCAATGGCTGTTAATGAAATAGTTATGTCTATATTAGCCCATGGCTTCTTTGAAAACGAAGCCATGTATGCGGTTAAAGAAGAAGATGTTTTGGTCATTGTTGAAGGCAATCGTCGTTTGGCTGCTGTGAAAGCTATTCTAAATCCGGATATAATCAACAATTCGGGGATGAATAAGTTTAAAGTAAAAATAACTGAGCAATTGCGTGAACAATTAAAGAACAATCTGCCCGTTATAATTCTTGAGGATAGGAAAGAAGCATGGCGCTATATTGGTTTTAAACATGTAAATGGTGCTGCTAAATGGGGGTCATACGCAAAAGCTCAGTATATAGCATCAGTACATAAAGACTTTGGTATTTCTTTAGAGGATATTGCACAACAAATTGGTGATGCAAACAAAACAGTTCTTAAATTATATCAAGGTTTAATGATATTACAACAAGCTGACAAAGAAACAAGTTTTAAAATAGGAGATGTTTATCATAAAAGAGTCTTTTTTTCTCATATATATACTGCACTAGGCTATGAAGGTTATCAAGAATATTTAGGTTTAAAAGGATCAGATAACCCTGATAGTATCGTACCTCATGATAAGCTTGATCATCTTGAAGAAATAATGTTTTGGTTATATGGTAGTGACTCAAAGAACATTAGACCCGTAGTGGAAAGTCAGAATCCAGATTTAAAGATTTTAAATAGTGTCCTTCGTAATCGTGAAGCAACGGCAGCATTGCGTTCTAAAAATGACTTGTCAGTTGCATATGATTTAAGTCAGGATGGTGGTGATGTTCTATATAAATCACTAGTGGATGCTAAAGTCGCTTTACAAAAAGCATTCTCTAAAATCTCTTACTATCAGGGTGATATGGAGACTTTAAAAATATGTGGAACGGTAGCTGACACAGCGGACAGATTATATAGTAGTATTGAAGAAATTCAGCAAGAAAAAGAAGGAAAGAAAAAGAAAAAACGTGTTTCTGAATAAATTGAAAAATAATTATGATAGAAGTACCTAGTATTTCATCTAGCATAACAGATATTGCTGATTTTCTAGAAGCTCGTTGTATTTTAAGTGATAGTCATTCATATTCACTATTATCAGCCCGTAATGCAATGTCTGGTGGTTCTGACGAGCTAGATTTTGACGGAATTATTGATGATGATGACCGAATTATGAATAAATTGGAAGAAGCGTTACAAGAAATTGAAAGTCGAAAAAGGAGATGCAATCAGAAATATCCATTTAAAGTTGAATATCGGTCTATAACTTTAGAAAATTGTACTCCTTTGATTTTCAACATTTATTCATATCTTTTGTTCGCTACATTATGGAATATGGGTAGTAAACGTATTATGGATGATATAGATGGTACATTATTATTTGAAGAAATCTCAGAAATCATAGCAAAAGCTTATTTCGGTAATAATACTAAATCTATGATTTTTGGTACTGGATCTAATGCTCGGTTAACTTTTAAAGAAAAAGTAGAAAAACTCTTAGCCGAGTTGAATGAAGGAGGAGAATATAAGGAACCTGCTGGTAGCAAAAGACGTCAAAAGGATGGTAAACTTGATATCGTGGTGTGGAAACCCTTTTCTGATAAAAGAGCCAGCCAGTTTATAGGTATGGGACAATGTAAAACTGGTAGTTCTTGGGAAGATTATGTTTCTCAAATGAATCCAATGGCATTTTTGGGTTCATATACAACATTAAATCCTTTTGTACCTCCTATAAGAATATTTTTTGTGGCAGCGTCTTGTAAAGAAGGATGGGAAGAATTATTTAGAAATGGAGGTATATTCTTTGACAGATGTAGGATTATGGATTATTTACCAGAATCTTTAGATAATGATTTGTTTAATCGGATTCATCATTGGCTTTCGGAAATTATTCGTGCATGCGTTGATGATTTTAATTGAAATTAATCTTACCTTTGCGAAAAAAATGGAAATATGAAGTATTATTCTCCCCTACGTTACCCAGGTGGTAAAGGAAAAATATCCACCTTTTTCGTCGAGTTGTTTGAAAAAAACAATTTGATAGGAGGAACATACATCGAACCTTATGTAGGAGGAGGATCTGTTGCTTTATACTTGTTGATGAATAATCTTGTAAAAAAGATTATAATCAACGACAAAGACCGCTCACTATTCGCTTTTTGGCATTCAATATTGCATGAACCTGAAGCTCTCTGTAAAATAATAGAAGACACTCCAGTATCTATGGAGACCTGGTATCAACAAAGAGAAGTCCAATTGAATAAAGAAAACGAAGATTTGTTAACATTAGGTTTTTCTACTTTCTTCTTGAACAGGACGAACAGGTCTGGTATCATCAAAGGAGGTGTCATTGGAGGTAAAAATCAGACGGGTAATTTTTTGATTGATGCACGATATAATAAAAAAGACCTTATCAACCGCATCACTGATATCGCTAGTTTCTCTGATAGGATTGAACTTCATAATATGGATGCTGTAGACTTGGTGCATTCTCTCAAGGATACACTGAACCAACATTCTTTCTTTTATTTTGATCCTCCTTATTTTGAGAAGGGAAAAGGTTTGTACATGAACTATTATGATGAGGGTGATCATCGTGATATTTTTCAAGCAATATCAACTATTGATAAAGCAAAATGGGTGGTAACATATGATAAACATTCTTTTATACGTGAACTCTATAAAGATTATCGAATGTTTACATATAATCTCAATTATAGCGCAGCAACGGTAGGTAAAGGAACTGAATATATTGTATTTTCTAAAAATTGTCGAGTTCCAAGAATAACATCCTTGAATTTACGACGCATAAAGAAAAATGATCAAGATTAAAAAGTTCTACATTTGCTTCCTTAATTTTATATATAATAATCTCACCATAGGTATTCTATCAAAAACCGGAGAATGAATTATTTTAAGGCTAATAAATAAGAAGGAAAATAAACAAGCCTATAATTTGTCCCAGCGGAAACTCCCAAAAAGTTTCCGCTTATTTTTTGCCTTCCTCTAAACATTTTATTACATTTGGACTATAATTTTTATAATACATTTAATAATATGCGGAGATTAATAAATTGGATTAAACACAATCCTATACTCTTTATTGCTTATATCTGCGTTGGAATAGGATTGCTCATTTGGGGAGGATTCTTATTACTTATAAACAAGACCTATAACGTCGGTGGCTGTTTAACTCCTGAGGAAATGGCTCAAACCGGGCAGGTTGGCGATTTCATTGGTGGAGTTATTGGCTCTGTTTGGGCTTTAGCCGGAGTGTTCTTGTATTTTAGTGCTTTAAAATTACAACAGCAAGAACTAAAAAGCCAAAGAGAGGAGATGGCCACTAGCCAAAAACTCTTAGACCAACAGCTATTTGAAGGTACATTCTTTAATCTATTAAAGGCTCAAGAAAATATAAGGGACAATATAAAAGCTCAATTCCCCAAAATTGAGTTTAAAGCATTTTCTTTATCTGTTAGTCAATATGAAGTTTATGGTATTAACTTCTTCAATACTGCTAGAAAAGAATATCAAGCTATATACAACTTTGTATCATCCCATGAGTATAAAGGAACTTCCATTCATGATATAAATGAAGATATTGAAAATCAAATAGGCTCTTTTTACGATACGTTCAATGACATTATTATTGATAATAAATTATGGAATGATATTAAATCTTATGCACATTATGAATGTTTAGGTACACTCTATGGCTCAAATGAGAAAACCTTTAAGACTATTCATGAATCTGGTAATGAAAGACAAATTTGTGCCTATGCATATTGGCTATTCTATCATCGTTATGAATACTGTTTAGGACATTATTGTCGACATTTTTATAATATAATCAAATACATAGATGATTATAAACAAAAACTTTTATCTCAATTAAATAATCAATCCAAAGATTATGAGAAGGAGGTTCAGACAATTAATGATAAGATTCACCATTATTTTTCTTTTGCTCAAGCCAGCCTATCATCATATGAATTAGTCATGATATACTATAACATGCTATTGTTTCCAAATGCGGAAAAATTATACAAAGAATACAACATCTTTGAAAACATGCATATAGAAAATCTTATCAAGACTAAACATGCAAGATTTTTCGAAGACATTAAAATAAAATCAGTGAAAGATTTCAAACAGAGAATTTTCCAGAAATAGCAAAACTTAGCCACATATATCTCAAATATAAACAGACCTTACAGATTAAATAAAAACAAGTATGATTGGATTTATCCTTATAATATTTTTAGCTGGATTTATATTCATCGCTTATTTGAAAAAATCGAACGACTCTTCAAATAACAAATCCAATGGAACAATAAGTAGCAATACTTCAAATTATGACAATAACAGAACACAATTAAATCATGCATCTAATACGCAAAAAGCTAAAGAAATACCTTCCACTGCAAAAAAAGTAAATTTTGCAGTGAAGGGTACATCCTATCGCTCTCAAGCTAATATTAATGCAGCAAGAAATGTTCGAGTAGGTGATGAACTTACTTTAATCCATGAGCCACATAATGACCATGACTCATTTGCAATGATGGTATTAACTGCAGATGGACATCATATTGGTTATGTAGAGAAAAAGTATTCCATGTGCTTCTTTGCATATAAGGACAAAATATATAAATGTATCACATCTAAAGTAACTAATGACGATATACCATTTATATATGCAAATGCTTTTCTGCCTTTTGACGCACGTATTCCTGGCGATACCACAAACAATAATAAAACACATGAAAGTAATAGTAGTTTTTCTGTCAATACTCTTGCCGATGAAGACAAGAATCTAAAATTGAATATAAAGGTTTATCATGATAGTAATATTATAATATCTCCTTTACGGGTTCGTTATTTTAGAAAATATCATGAATTAGACGGAGCTGTTTCTCACATACCTAAGGGAGAAGAAGAAAATTATTTTAGGAAGTATTCCATAGGTATAAAAAATGAAGTTTTAATGAAAATAGAATTTTTCAGTGAAGCGGAATTAGATACACTAAAAAATAAAGTCGAAGAAAAGTTTCTACAATGGGCAAAAAAAGTAGAAAAGACCAATAATAATGGATACCCATCTGAAGAACAAAAACTTATAAATGCAGCCAGGACCTTTATTTCTGCCAACAAGAAAAAGATGATAGAGTTAGATCCTGATAGTGAAGAGTATCGTATAATTCGTGACAAGATTCAAACTAAATATGATTTCTTAAAAAGTAAAGGCTCAGTATTTAAGGAAAAATACCTAAAAGAACTGGAGAACCTTGGTGTTATTATATAGTAAAAGTGCATCCAACCTCAAGCATCAGTTCATTCTTCTTTAAATAAACTGACATTCCATGCAAAACTCCTTGTCATTCGATTTGGAACGACAAGGAGTTTTTCTTGCTATAATTTTTGTTATTCCAAAATAAATCCTCATATTTGCAATGCTGTACATTTGAATCAGGCGAGATGGCTCGCCAAATAACTTTGCTGCGGGCATTTTTTATGTCCAAGGCATAGCCTATTATATCTTATAGTTCCGTCCCGTGTGGAGTCTTAATGGACCCACGGCCTGATTCAGGTGTACAGCAGCGGGGAGCGGAACTTTTTTTTGTTTCCTCTCCGTTCTTTAACCAACATATTATTTCATTTTAAACTGCTGTACAAAAATGAAAAATCAAATTGCCCTGCCTGCAAACCAGGTAAAACAAAGCCGTATATCGTTATGGCTTAATCGTGAAAATGTATTGTTCTCCTCCATCATGGAAGAGAAAGTTTCCAACCGCCAGACTGTGCTCATTTCCCAGGCACTGGCTTCTTTCTGTATCCTAACCTGTTCCGTATTCACCCATTGGCTGGCCGCCATTGCCTGCCTCTGCTGGTTTACCTATTCCATCTTACTTTGCAAGAAAGGAGGTTTATAATGGATGACAATGTAGAAAAAGCGGTTTTCAGAGTACAGAAGACTTCTTATTACAATAAGAATGGGCTATTCATCGAAGAATTCCAGATATGTATGAATGGTTGTGATAGCATCATGTGCCAGAGAGAGGAGTTCGAAGATTTATACAAGATAATGGGTATTGCCCTTAATGACAGAAAGGAGGAGACAAATGGAAGAAGCGGTAAATTTTGATGTTTTAGTTCTTCAGCAATATTGCGAACAATGGATTCCAGCTAAGGAAGTTACAGATTATACAGTATTTAAGACATCGCAACAGATACAAGACGAGTTGAGTGAAATGGTCGATATAAGTATTAACGATATAACGTTCAACTTACTCAAAATAGGTTTTAAGATAGCAATTAATCCAGAAGGGAAACCGGCATGGATGATGCAGCGCAGATAGACTGCAAGTTTTTAGATGATTACATTTTTTCTACATTTATATCGAGGTGTGGCGTCGTGAGGATGCTGCACCTTTTGTCTTTTTACCCCTTTCCGGAGCCGGGTATCTTTGAGAAAAACAAAGAATTATGCTCACTATTCCACAAGATATACCCGATTTCGTCCTGTCCTCACAGCAGGACAACTTCACAATCAGCGCAGACAAAAGGGTAACCTTTGTGCTGAAGCAAGCAAATACGGTCATCCTGCAAGAAACCTATACTCAGGACGCCAGCAACCAGATACACATTCTTGATTTGTTTTCCCTCATGGAGCCTTACCTTATCGGTTCACCGATGCTTCAGTTCAGCTACGAGGTATCCGCTTCCAGTGAAACCACCATCAGCAAGACCTTCACGGTGCTGTTATGCCGTCCCATCATCCCCTGCAGCGGAGTAGATTTCGTGACAAACTATTTCCTGACGACTTTGGCTGGGCGTGACAAAATAACCTCTTTCAACCGCACGGAAACCCTCTACCTTACTACCGGAAGTTTGTCTTCAGGCGGTACGACTATTCCCGTGACGGCAGAATGTGTCTTCGTCAACGACCAGAACCAGCTTCTCAAATCCACGCGTTCACTGGGCAATGTGGCCGACTACGGTATCCGCTCCATAGACGTATCCCCTTCCCGACTTACCCAGTCCGGCTACCGGCTGTTGCGGTACACCATCCTGGCCGGCGCCCGGAAGCAAACCTTCCGCGTAGACCAGGACGAACCGGAATCCGTCGGCCTGAAGTTCCGGAACTCGTTCGGATGCGTTGAAACATTCTACTTTGTGGGCGGAGATACGGTAGAGCCGGAACTGACCCGGAGTGCAGCTTACTTCGCCGGGCAATACAAGAACTATTACGTAGACGAGCAGCGCAAGCACACACTCAATACAGGTTACATCCCCGAAGGCATGTTCAACCTGGCCGACGATGTGGCAAGGGCTACCGAAGTCTGGCTGATGGATGAATCAGGCGACATCCCGATAACCATCACCGAAAGCAATACCAGCCGGAGCGATGAAGACGACGGACTGTTTGCTTTCACTGTTTCCTACATCTTCGCATCCCGGTACCAGCAGCGGCTCCGTCTGCTTCCGGACATTTTCGACGACTCATTCGATGACACATACAATTAAAGCCTATGAACGTAATACATATCAAAGACGCATTAAGGCTGCTCGAGTCCGGGCAACCCTGCAACCTGAAGCTCTGGAAACTCAGCACAGGTGACATTCTGGAATACAAAGGCGCGGTGTGCGTCGGCTCGCACTGGCGACAAGGACTCCATCGGGTTCGCCTTCCGGCATCCGGCTTAATTCGTTCCTTCCGCGACATATCCCTTTTCGAAATTAACAACATGACAATTTACCTTTAATATGGACAAGACAATCCTGCAATATGACGGCGACTTCATGCCTGGTGAGATATTCGACATCGAGGTTTCCAACGTGGCCACCGAAATGGCTTCCGTAGAAGACAGCAGCCTGGTATTCGATGAAGATGCAAATGTGAAGACTACGCCTGTTCCCGGCCGGAAAGGCATGTCGTATGTCAATTTCGGTGAAGACAACCAGCTTCCGTTTAATATCATCAAGATGATAGGCATCGACGAAGTGATGAGTCAGAACAAGCTGTTCAACGTCATCACCTGTTACGGTGCCGGACTGAAGTACATTGACGTAGACACCAGACAGCCGACAACCCATCCCGAAATCAAGCGCTGGCTGATTCACAACAGCCTGCCGCTGTTCCAACTCGAGCAGGCTACAGACATGAAGTATTTCTTTTTCTGCGTGTCGGTCATCATTCTTTCCAGGGACGGCAAAAGAATCAACCGGCTCATTCACAAAGAGGCCTGCTACTGCCGTTTCCAACAGGCCAGAAGGGGCAAAATCAATCACGTGATTTATGCCAATTTCCGCGAAAACGCTTCACTCCGTCCGGAAGACTACGAAGTCATCCGCCTGCTGGATCCGCGCGACCCGCTGAGCGACCTGATGGTGCTCATGGGGCGTGAACCAGGGCGCGATGGCGAAACAAGAGTCCGTACTGATGACCGTAAATTCGCTATCCTTGTGCGCTTCCCCACACCCGGATTCCAGTATTACCCCATCCCCTACTACACCAGCATTTTCCGGGGCGACTGGTACGACATCAAGCGACTGATTGGGAAAGGCAAGAAAGCGAAGCTCCGCAACCATGCCAGCGTAAAGTACCAGGTCGAAGTACACAAGGACTACTGGAGTAACATCTGTGCGGAAGAACACATTACTGACCCGCTGAAGAAGATGGAGCGTATCAAAAAGGAGAAGGAAAACATCAAGAACTTTGTTTCCGGAATAGAAAACAGCGGCAAGGTTTGGATTACCGGATACTACATCGACCCGAATGGCCGTGAAGTCCGGATGGTACGCATCAATGTGGTAGAGACCGGCAAAGAAGGCGGCGACTGGAGCGAAGACATCCAGGAAGCCAGTAACATCACCTGTTACGGTGACAACATCCATCCCAACCTGGTAGGTGCCACACCAGGTAAGGGACAGAGTAACAACTCCGGTTCAGACAAGCGCGAGCTGTTCACGCTCAAGCAGGCACTGGAGATTCCTTTCCACGACCTGATGAACATTCCGCACAACATCGTCATCGAGTACAACGGCTGGAGCGAGAAAGTGTATCCGGATGTACCCATGGTGCTGCTCACCACCCTTGACCAGAACACCGACGCCAAACAGAAGACAGCTTCAGACCTTGAAAACAAATCCTAAAACGAATCAATATGGCTATCACATTTTCACAAGAGATTTTCGAGAAGATTTGTTCCTCTGCCACCCATTCCACGGCAGAGGTGTATGATATGATTGCTCCTCACCTGGACGACACGCTTCAAAGCATCAACTGCGTGCTGCTGGGTGATATGGCAGACAAATTAGATACTGTTCCCGGACTCGAGCAGGCGGTCACAAAGCTGGTTTGTCTGCGTACCTATCAGGAACAGATACCACAGCTCGACCTGGTACTGACTCCCACCGGCTTCGGTGTGGTGTCTAACCAGAATCTGGCCCCGGCTTCAGCCGACAGAGTGAAGAACCTGCTGCAGCAAGTCACCAACGCAGCCGAAGATACCTACGACAGATGCCTGGAGCTGCTGGTCGGTACCAGCTGGGCAGATACAGCACAGGCCCGTATCAACATCCCGAACTTGATGTATACAGCCAAACAACTGAAGATGTACGTTGATTTTCCTTCAGCAGACGTGCATCGCTCCAAACTGCTCGAGTTCCGGACAAAGATGTACCAGGCAGAAGAAAAGATACGGCAGCACGTGTCGGCCGAGTTCTTCGACCACATCCTCGAACAGGCCCGGCACAATGCGTTCACCAAAGAAGAGTCTGCCATGGCAGACTACATGTGCAAATTCATCGGCTTCTGCATCGCAAAGAACTGGCCGGCAGCAAAGAGCATGCTGGAACGCATCGAGAACTACGCGGAATCCAAAGTAGAGGTATTCACCAGCTACAAGGACTCCGAGGCCTACAAAGTCAAACATTTCCAGACTTACCAGAATGAAAAGAATGATTCCACATACTTTTGGGGGTAGAATACTCGACTTCCAGTTCCCCACTTCCTGGCAGCAGCTCAACCAGGAACAGCTTCGGTACGTGTTCCTGGTCATCACCCTGTTTTCTCCGGTCAAGGCTAAGACTTACGTCTTCATGCGCTTCACCGGAATCCGTGTCCGGAAGCGAGTGAAAGAAGGATGGCTTTGCACCTTCCGCCTGAACTGGCACAAGAAACTGAGGTTCATCCTTCAGGACTGGCAGATTCGCAGCTTCCTCCGGCAGATTGATTTCATCTCCGAGCCCAACGCTTATCCCGTCCGGCTGGACAGAATAGGCGGTCGGTATGCCATCGATGCAATGCTGCACGGCCTGAGCTTCGAAGATTATCTTTGTTGTGAGAACCACTACCAGGGCTACCTGTATTCGCAGGACGTTTCCCAACTCAAAGCCTTATATGGTTTCCTCTACAAAAAGAAGCCGGGCGTCAGAAGCTCACTGAAAGCCTCCTTTTCCCGCATCAAGGAATACGAACTGGTTTCCGTATTCCTCTGGTGGGGAAGCATCAAACTGTACTTCGCCTCCCTTTTTCCCCATTTCTTTCAGCCGTTCCACCAGAGGACCGACGCTGATCAGCTGGAACTGCCCGACCTAATGGGCGCGATGAACGCCCAGATCCGGGCACTAACCGGCGGTGACGTGACAAAAGAAAAGGAAGTCCTGCAGATGGACTGCTGGCGGGCACTGACCGAGCTGGACGCCAAAGCACACGATATTCAAATTCTAAAATCAAAACAAAATGGACACAAGTAAACTCTTTGACGGCCACGCCTACTTTAAAGAGCTGACCGAAAAGAACAAGCTGGCCAAAGCCAACTCATTCTTTCCATGTTCCTGCAGCGGTATCAATTCACTCCAGGATGTACTCGACAATTTCCGGAAACAGTCTGCTTTCGTCTGTGTCGACGATACCAACGACGCAGCCACCGAACAAATCGGAGGCGGCTGGTTCAAGAAGCGCACCTTCACGGTATTCCTCCTGATTCGTTACCGCTACGACGACATGACCGAGCGTGCGGCAAAGCTGGACATTTGCCGGCAGCTCTTCCGACAGTTCCATTCCCGCATGATCCGTGACAAATACATCTACGAAGACCTGGATTTATCCTTCCTGAATGTATCCCGCATCTACACCCGTGAGCTGGGCGAATACTTTATTTCCGGATGCACCGGCTTGTATTTTATGGTCGAGCTGACCGAACCCACAGATTTATGTTATAAGGAGGACGAGTGGAATGGCTAGAGGATGGCATGGAATGAATACAGGGTGGCACAGCCTTGATTCAGAGAAGAAACGGCAAATGGCAGAAAATGCGACTCCTGAAGACCGTTTAAAATACATGAACGCCTGGTCGGAGATGATGGTAAACATTTGGCGTGAGAAGATAGAACGATTGCACGTAATAGATACCTATACTCTACATCGGCAAATCACTGAAAACGTAGCTGGATCAACCGACTTCGCAACCATACAGCACAAATTCATGGAGTACGGCATATACCAAGATTGTGGTACCGGAGTCGGATATAAGAAAGGTAATCAAGGTTATCTTGATGTGTTGAATTACAGCTATCGTGTCGAAAACAGACTGGATGTCCCACGTAAAAGAGGCCCAGGTTGGGGAGGCGGATATACTTCAGGTGAAACAAGGTATCCTCGAGAATGGTTCTCGCGTCCATATTACGCCTCAGTTATGGTATTAAAAGAACAGATGGCCTTCATGTATTCAGAAGAATTTTGTGGATTAATCGTTGACGCCATCCAATACAACGAAAGAGTAAGAGGCACATCGTTGAGAAACCGTCTTTGGGGTTCACATTGGAAAAACAAGAACAGGTATTCTTATTAATGTCTTTTTGTAGAATAACTCGGTAAGTTTACTTCGTAAAAAACTCAGAATTATGGCAACAAAAACATTCGAAGAATTAAAGCAACTGGCCATCCAGATCCGCGACGAAAAAACAAACAAACAGAACACAGCCACCCGTGTAGGCACGGCAATGCTGGAACACATAAACAAGCTCGAGCAGGATTACTATGACAAAACCCAAACCGATGAAGAACTGAAAGAGCAGAATGAGAAACTTACCGGGTTAAAAAATAGAATAGACACAAATATGCCTTATGTCTTACTTCCGTATAAAGGGAGTGATGATATGATACAGATTGACTATCCTGCTAGGAAATTAAAGTTCACGGGTACATCTTATTTTATAGTAAAAAATTCACAGCCTTACTCATCAGTTGTGAGTAATGAAGCTACTGAACAAGTAGGCCAATATGAAACAGATTTTATTGTGCCAGAGTCAGGCTATGGTGAAGACCAAGTTTGGCTATTAGCATTTAAAGTAGAAGATAAAAAACTATATTATATCAATTATCAGTCGATTCCATCCCAGACTGATGAAAGAGGTAACATATCATGGTATCCATTAGCCTATTGTAATTTTGTATCAGGTGAATTTCATACTAATTTCCAAGGTACATTATATTATAATGGAAGAAGATACACCAATACTAAGGATGAAAAAGGAAATCTTGGTGGATGGATTATGATGTGTCAAAATGGAAAACTTAGAGTATTAAGTGACCTTAAGACTCTTAGGCTTCCAAATTCTATTACCATGTTCAATGTTACAAAAAGTAAGGTAATTCAGATTTATTTTGATAAAGACGAAGATAGTCCAATTTGGGAGAATAGCTACGAGGCTAGACACTATTTAAAAAGTGAAAGAGACATATTACTTTCACCGAAACCAGATGTTATATCAGGGTTATATTTCAGAGAATATTCATCTTACAACGATGATTATAAATCTTCACCTTTTATTAAAATGCCTTATGATGGCAGTCATTGGGATTCTATTCTTCCAGGCAAAAGCCAATATGGTAATTATACTCTTATTGGGCTATATAGATTTGGATTTTTTACAACATCTATTAATGTAATACAGTATGATGTACCTAAACATAATGAACCATTTTCTGCATCATTTTATGGTAACGACCCTAAATCTACAATAAATATAGATACAGTAAATAATAAAGTTACTTGTAGAAATGGCAATAGAATGTTTTTAACTAATAATTTTGGAACCCATCTAGATATTTATTTTAATGATGATAATGATAATTTACAGACAGACATATTGTTAAACACGCCTGAAAGCACAACTTTCTATAAAGAGCAACTTTGGTATTTGTATTATACAGCCGATGATAAGAAGGTTTATCTAGTTAATTATAACAGATTAAACGAGTTCTTTGGTGAAGGGTCTACCCATACAAGAGATTATTCATATTTATTAGGAGCTGGAACGTTTGAGTCAGGTGCAAGAACATTTGAAGCCAGATTACCATTTACATTAAATGGAGTTCAGTATTACAGCACTAATAAGAATGTAAATGAATCTATAAAAGAAGTACCTATTAGTAATTTCCCATTTATAGATACATTCTATACAGATAACTTATTTGATAAGGATAGTGCCAAACTTAACGGGTATTGGGGTACAACAGGAAATACCTGGACGCCAAGTTCTGAATATGGAGTATCAGATTTTATTCCGGTTGTAGAGGGACAAGAATATAAGAGTGCTAATATGTTGACTTCAGGCTTTGTTTATCCTTATGATGAAGATAAGAATCCTATTTTAATGTCTGATGGCAAATATTATTGGCAACCTTTAAGTTCTAAGTTTATAATTCCAGAAGGCAAAGGCATTAGGTATATAAGCGTTATATTTAGCATGCTAGATAACGTTAACAAAATAATGTTTGGATTATCTTCTGCTGATTTTTCCTCATATATTCCTTTTATTATACGTAAGATAAGAGATGAATACTTGCCATCTACATTATCAGATTATAATTCTAAAACTTATGGCAAAAGTAATGTTGGTAATCTACAATATGAGGAGATAGGGGAAACTGATTACAATCAGATTATATTATATGGACAATCTTTAAGCATGGGTTGGGAAGCTCCGGAAGTTATTACTAAAGAAGCAATAGAAGGTAATTATATGGTAGGAACATTACCATTAATGTACGGAGATAATATGAATCCGTCTGATTTTAATTCATTAATAGCAGTAAAATGGTCTAATGGCGGAGAGCAGCCTATTGTTGGGTGCACCAATTCTTTCAGTAAGCTATATAGAAGATTTGTAAATAAGAATCAGCTATTTATAGGTTCTAATGTAGGTGAAGGTGGTAGAAGTATAGAAAGACTTTCAAAGGATTGCACTAATGGCGAGAACTATTATACTACAAGATTTCTGAAATTACTTGACTCAACTAAGTCTATTGCAGATGGTAAAGGAAAGACTGTTAATTGTTCTGCTATACTATATATGCAAGGTGAATACAACTACACAAATCTTTCTGGAGCTGGGTTAACACCAGGAACAGATGCTACAAATGACAAGGATACATATAAGGCATTGCTTTTGAGATTAAAGAATGATATGCAGGCTGATATTATGGAAAAATATGGTCAGAAAAACAAACCATTGTTCTTTATTTATGAAGTAGCAGGAGGCTACATCAATAATAAAGAAATGTCCATAAATATGGCTCAAATTGAGTTTGCCCAAGAAAATGATGATGTATTCTTATTACATCCTACTTATTCTACCCCAGACTACGGAGGAGGTCATTTAAGTACAAACGGGTACAGATGGTATGGTGAAATGATGGCTAAATCTCTTTATGATGTATTTATTAAGGGAGAAGATTGTAAGCCAGTATTTCCTATGGAATATACAGTCTATGAAAATAAATTAATTATAGACTTTTATGTTCCTGTACCTCCTCTTGTATTTGATACATGGACTAAGGAAACTATTACTAATATGGGATTCAGAGTATATAATGATGGGACTGAAGTTACAATTAATAGTGTAGAGATTGAAGGCAATAGTGTTGTTATTACTTGTGCTTCAAACCTATCAGGTACTGTGGAAGTTACTTATGCTGGACAAGGTAGAAGTGGTTCTGGTAATTTAAGGGATAGTGATACTTTCCATTCTTACTATACCTATTTTGATGATAGAGAAACTTCTCTATCTAAAAGAGAGAATTACACTCCTAAAGATAAGCAAGGTAATTTTATATATGGTAAGTCTTATCCTATGTATAATTGGTGCGCGAATTTTTATTACAAAGTAGAATAACCCGGTAAGTTTAAAACAATAAAAACAGACAGCATGAAGAACAACATACTCGGATTCGTGGCCTACCTTTTGGCCACGACCATTTTTTCCCCGTCAGCAGGGATTATCCTCCTGGCGATGAAGGAAAATTCAGACAGATGCCACTATTACGACGGGAAATGGAACAAGACCGACATTGCAATCGGTCTGACAGCAGTGTCCATCGGAGTGGCTGTCAGATACTTTTTTGATTTTAAAATCAACTTATAGCAGGCGTCTGAATACATCATTAAAAAGAAAGCGTCACCATTATATTCGGGTGACGCTTTCTTTTAAATAAACCAATCCACTTCGCTCGAAATACCCCAACGAAGTTTAAATTGTTCAATCCCCCTCTTTTTGATACGAATTATATCCTCAGCAGAGAGTTGGGCCAGATCATATACACCAAGAATCAAATCATGAACCTTGCCGTTTACAGAAAATGTTGTTCCCAATAAATCCATTCCTTTTATTTTTTATTACATACAAATATAAAAACTGTTTTTGATATAGAAAAACCTGAAAATCTACAAGTTACCCAAAACAGAAAACTTCTATAGACAAAAAATGGGCTACAATACACTTCAAGGGATATAACTGTAAACAGTGTATTTGTACTACTTTTTTAGTGAAATCATTTAAACCGTTCCCTCATAGTCTAAATTTCTGCAATTATTCACCGCAGGGATTGTCTTTTTACACCCTTCCCATACATAATACCTTTGAGAAAAACACAAAATAAACATGGAAAAATATGTAGGATTTATCACACAAGACATCCGCTCCGGCGTGACTATTATTTTCATCTGCCTGATACTGATATGCAGCGTCTGTATGCTGGATTTATGGACGGGTATCGATGCAGCCAGAGCCAACAAAGAGAGAATATGCAGCCGCCCACTGCGTAAGACCGGAACAAAAATCGTCGACTATTTCCGGCTGCTTCTTTTCTTTATCATGATTGACATTCTGGGACTATGCTTCCCCTGGTACAACTTACCATACGGGGCAGTTATCGGCACACTTGGCGTGCTGATTGTCGAAGGCTTGTCTGTCATAGAAAACTTTAAGAAGAAAAAGAGTCATGCTGCAGAGGTAGCCGATTTGGCTATGCGGATTACGGAATGTGCCACACCAGAGGAAGCTCAAAAAATTATCAAAACCATTAAGGAAGGAGTGAAAAAATGAAACAGCTACCACGAGGCCTGCGTAATAACAACCCAGGCAACATCCGCAACTCAGATGCGACAGACTGGCAGGGAGAGATTCCTGCATCTAAAAAACAAGACAAGACCTTCGAAGAATTCGAAGACATGGCCCATGGTTACCGGGCATTAATCAAGCTGCTGCAGAACTACCGCCGGAAATACGGATGCCAGACGATTGCAGACTTCATCAGCCGATGGGCACCCAGAACCGAAAACAACACATCAGGCTACATTTCACGCGTATGCCAGGAGATGCAGGTACCGACAACCTACGTCCCGAACGTGGAGGATAAAACGACCATGTGTGCCTTTGCAGCTGCCATTTCTCAGGTAGAGAATGGAGTTCCGGCTGTAATGGCAGATGTAGAAAAAGGATGGGCATTGTTATGAGAGCTTTAATCATACTTTTTTTCTTCTTTGTGTGTGGTTCGGTGTTTCTCGGGTGTAAATCCGGGAAGCACCTTACTTCAGACAGTCACACACAGATCATCGTGCATGACAAACTGGTGCCGGTATTCCGCCCGGCTGATTCTGCATCCATCCGGGCCTTGCTGGAATGCGACTCGAACGGTCGCGTCGTCCTTTCCTGGTTGGACATAGCACAGTCCGAAAACGCACGTCTACGGTTCAAACTGGATTCCATGGGCAACCTGATGACAGAGTTCAAGGTACCTTCAGATACGGTATTCATTCCAGGAAAAGACAGTACAATCATTCAAAAATCAGTGCAGACGATAGAAGTAGAAAGGAGGCTTACCCCATGGCAGAAGTTCTGCATGGTATTCACCATCGTAGTGCTTATTCTCTTTGTGCTGTTTGCAGTGTACAAAATTCGTGTAATCTTAAACAAGAAATAATATGGCTATAGACCAGGTAGCAACCGTCGAGGTCCGCGTAAACGGTGAAGAAGCAAAGCAGGAACTCAAGAATCTGGAAACGATTGCGTCCGGATTAAAAAAGGAGCTGGCAGATGCTTACCAAGCCGGTGATACATCTAAAATCAAGCAGGTCACTTCCGAGCTTCGGAAAACGGAGGCCCAGATTAAGACGCTGAAGAAAGATACCACGGCGCTTACCGAGGTAATGAATAATCTCGACAAAGCCACGCCTAAAGAACTTCGTGCTACCCTGACAGCCATCAACCGGCAGCTGAACAGCGGGCATATTAAGCGAGGTTCTGCAGAGTGGAAATACTACCAGCAGCAGGCCAAACTGGTGACGGCCGAACTTCAGAAGATAAAGACTGAAGTACAGGAGACAGAAGGATGGTTGTCCCGCTTCAACAACGGTTTTGCTAAATGGGGCGGCTTGTTGGCGACGGGTGCAGCCACCATCACGGGTGTATCTATGGCCCTGAATACCCTTCGCAACAACCGCGATTCAAAGGAATCCTCCCAGGCAGAGCTGAAGGCTTTGACCGGACTGGATGATGAATCTATCCAGTGGCTTACAAAACAGGCCGAGCAACTGTCCACTACCATGGACGAGTCCGGCCTGCGCATCCGTCAGTCATCCGACGAAATTCTTCAGGCATACATGCTCATTGGTTCGAAGAAACCGGAGCTTCTGAAGGACAAGGAAGCCCTGAACGCCGTCACTATCGAAGCCATGCGACTGGCTGCAGCGGCCAAAATCGACCTGAAGGATGCCGTAACGGCCACCACCGTATCTCTTAACATGTACGGAGAATCAGCCGACCAGGCAGCCCGCTATGTGAATGTGCTGGCCGCCGGATCCAAAGAAGGTGCAGCCGATGTTTCCGCTCAGGCTGCATCCATCAAGAATGCGGGTGTAGCCGCCTCCGGTGCTGGGGTGAGCATCGAGCAGCTGCAGGGTACCATTCAGATGCTGGCAGAAAAAGGACTGGAGGCAGAACCGGCCGGTACCGCACTCCGTAAGTTCTTCCTGGTACTGCAGACCGGACCGGATGAAACCAACCCGAAGGTAGTAGGCTTGCAGACCGCACTCGAGAACCTGAACAAAAAGTCCCTGACAGCGGCACAAATCCAAACTATGTTCGGCGAGGAAGCCTATTCTGCCGCCACTATCCTGATAGACAATGCGGATAAAGTACGCCAATACACAGAAGCTGTCACGGATACGAACATCGCCATGGAACAGGCTGCCATCAATTCCGATACCAACGAGGCTAAAATGGCACAATACCGCAACAGCATCAAGGAGGCCGGCATCGAACTGATGGAGCGGCTTAACCCGTCGTTGTCCCTGCTTACCGGCTGGACGACAAAAATCATCGTGGCCCTCCCTACCCTGATAGACTGGTGCATCAAATATAAGGCGGTACTGATAGCCTCCGGATCCGCACTGGCCGCATATAATATTGCGGTCAATGCAGCCACCATCTACACAAAAGCGTATAACCTGATAGTCAAGGTCGCAACCGTATCGACGAATGGCTTCAATAAAGTACTGAAGCTGAATCCGGCCGGACTGGTTCTTGCCGGACTAACTGCCCTTGTGACATACATATCCACCAAACTCATCCCCAATACAGACGCAGCTACAGAAGCACAGCGAAAGTACAACGAAGAATTACAGCGTACTCAGGATGAACTGGAGAAGTATAAAAGCATTGAGGATAGGTACCAAAATATCGATGCCCTGAATGGCCGTCAGCGTCAGCAACTAAAATCAGATGCAGAGTCCGAACTAGCCATCATCGAAGATAAGTTATCCAAAGAAGTGATAGCTTACCGTAAGTATTATGATGAACAAAAGAAGATTATCGAAGCCCGTACCGATGTAGACGAATCACAGCGTAAAGCCTTGCTTCACTCTCTGGATAACCAGGCAGAAGAAAAAGCAGAGTCCTTGCTGGAACTGGACAGACGGCAAAAGGAACTGAAGAAAATAATCAGCTCCATACCAGAGGAGAAAAATACAAATATCACTACAACCAACGAAAAGACAGTCAAAACAACCAAAGAAAATCCCCAGGTAACAGCAGAAAACAAGCGTTATTACGATGAACTGACCGATTTGAAACGTACCTATCTGGCCAGCGACGAGATGACACAGCAGGAATACACCCATTTCATGGAAGACCTGGAGATGCGTCACCTCGAGAACATGATGGCCATCGCCGGACTGGAACCGGAGAAACGCCAGCAGATTGAACAGAAAATTCTCGAAGCACGAATCAAGTACAAAGAAGAATGCAACAAGCTGGATGAAGAAGATGCCAACAAAGCATCTGAAGAAGCCTTTACCCGCCTAGAGAAACAGTACCAGCTGGAGATTGAAAGTGTGACACAGAAGCATTATGCCGGACTTTCATCAGAACAGGAATACCGTCAGCAGCTACTCGATATTCAGAATGAATATTACGACCAGGTACTTTCTTCTTCTGAAATTTCCGAAGAAAAGAAAGCTGAGATTATTGACAAAAAACAACAGGCGAGCCTTGAAAAATCCCGTAAGAATTACGAAGAAAATCAGCGAAAGATAAGAGAACAGCTATCATTCGCACAGAATATAGGTCAGCAGTTTGGCGAAGCATTCGCAGAAATGCTGACAGACTCAGAAACGTCCTTGGGTGACTTCATGAAAGCAACCTTGGAAATAATCCTGGACAGCCTTCAAAAAATGATGATTGCATACATAGCTGAAACGCAAATGAAAAATATTGCAACCCTAGGTTTCATCGGACTAGCTAAAGCTGCAGCTGAAATTGCATTAATCACTGCGGCCTTCCAAACGGCAAAGGCTGTAATAAATGGTTTTGAAGAAGGTGGCTACACCGGCTCCGGAAGACATGACGAACCCAAAGGAATAGTCCATGCCGGAGAGTTTGTAGCCAACCGTTACGCAGTCCAGAATCCAGCCATCCGTCCGGTTCTTGACCTGATAGACCAGGCACAACGAAACAATACCATCGGTAGCCTGACTGCAAAAGACGTATCAGCCGTATTATCACCTACAAATAGGATGACAACAAACAACTACTATCAGACTGCCGAATCATCCAGCCAGGAGTCAACGGCAGTCATGCTGCAAAATATGAAATGCATGGAGAAACTTCTCAAAAGATTAAACGAGCCGATATTTACCTATACAAAAGCGACTGGTAAAATGGGCGTGAATGAAGCGCAACAGTTAGTAGAAAAAATGAAGAAAAACGTTACACGAACAATAAGGTCATGACACAGCTGTTTATCGATTCTAAAGAAGTGAAGTTACCGAGTGAATTTGAACTCGAACTTGTCACAGAAAATCCATACTTTACCAGAGTTGGCTCGTATACCTATGATATTGAGATAGACTTACGAGACCCTGCCAATCGTGAGATATACAAAAATATCAACCGATTAGATGTAACCACCCGCATAAAAAACCGCAAGGCTATGCTGATTGTGAACGGACTATGTGCGATTAATGGTATTGAGGTAATACTTTCAATAGAATCCTATACAGCGAAGATTCAGATTATAGCCGGCAACTCACAGTTGAATTATGAAGGTGGCGATAGCAGCATAAGGACAGTCGCCTTTGATGAAGTGTCTATATTACCCAGCGAGGCTATTAATACACTCTTCGGAACTTATCCTGAACACAAGGCCGTATATACACCAATCATCAGTTATATAGACGATGACGGGAATACCAATGTGCTAAATACAGTGGAAGTAGGTGCAGATATTACGTTCACACGAGCAAATAATATTGCTCCACAGTATTACCTACTGTACTACATTGAAAACTTATTACAAAAACTGGGATTCATAAAAGGATATAATGAGCTGGAGCAAGACGACACCTGGTGCCGTATATTCGTAACAAATCCTTATAAAGAAAATAAACCAGGCGACTTGCTTCCGGACTGGACCATCAACGAATTCATCGAACAGATAGAAGTATTCTTCAAATGTATTGTATCCATTGACCCGATAAATGGCGTATACAATATAGTAAACATGGACCGATACTTTGACAATGCGGGTATCATATTCATCAATGAGGTGATAGAGGATGAACTGGAGAAAGTATATGACACCGATACGAGTTATTCGTATGCGTATGATAACGTAGCCTACAATCTTCCGAGTGAAGACTATTACAACTATCTCAAACTAAAAGATGGCATACGCGAGGTTTGCATAATAGAACAGAAAGATTCGTACAGAGACTTCAAAGCAAACTACGACCAATACTTCTCCGGACCTTACCTGCTGACATCAACCGAATACAACCTGGAATATGTTGTTTCAGAATATACTGTCAACGATGAAAGCGTAAAAGGATTAAAAATCGTAGACAGGCTGAGAGATGCAGGAGATACGACAAGTCAAAATAAAACTTCTTTCGATATCATACCGGCACAAGTAGATGCCATCTCGATATACAGCAAGACAATCAGTAATTATCTGATAGGGCCTGCTGTAAAAAAAGTCCGTTCTGAAACGGAAAGCCAGGCTATCAATGACCTTATCAACGGTAACGCAGATGTAAAAGGTGACATCCCCGATAAATTATATGTCGGCATATATTACGGCGTCTGTGTAGCGCTTAACAAGGGAACAGGAGAGCACGAAGAAGCGTACTGGGACAAAATGCCTATGTCATGCCATGATAATTATTTCATAAATAAACCTACTACCATGACCGGTTCACAATCCATACTTGAGCTACCATCATATTCATTAATATTAGATGGTGATAATGGGTTGTTCAACCAGGTGTACAAGAGTAAAAAATCCATTGATACAACCTTGGAATATCATTTCAAATTCATTGCAGACAGAATTTATGAGCTGAATAAGATTTTTCTTATTCGGAACAAGAATTATTATTGCAAAGAGATACACTATAAAATATCATCAAAAGGTATTGATAAGATAGCAGAAGGTATCTTTTATCTCACAGAACAATGAACATAGTCCGAAGCTGTTTTTATTTAAGCAGCTCCGGATTTTTAAAAGTTCCCTTCAAAATGTTTAGTTTCCTCATGCACTGTCATATCTGCCCCTTTCAGGTACTTATTGGTTGTAGAAATATCCGCATGACGTGCCTGATCCCGGGCAATGACAATTCCTTCAGCGTTGGCCAAATCACGGATACCGGTGTCCTTCAGTGAATAGAACTGGTAGCTGTCCGGAAACTTCAGTTTTGCTCTGACCTTATTGAAGTAATTCCTGTACACACGGGTGGTCACCTTCTCACGTGAGGGCTTGAAGCCCTTACCGAACAGATAATAATCATTGGGAGAATTAAAAACGCCCAGGTCAAGCATCGACTTAATCAGCGCATCATTCAGTCCGACCATGCCATCCTTCCGGTTCTTGCTGATACTGGAACCGATAAATACTTTCTGTTCCTTCAGGTTGATGTCAGCCAATCGGATATTGGAGATTTCATCCGGACGGATAAAGGTGTAATAAGCAAATTGACACAAGAACAAGAAATGTGGGTTCTCTTTTTGGAGATACTTCTTGAGCTTCTGAATATCCGGAACCGTCAGGGCAGAACGTTTCTTCTCCTCTTCTGCCAGCTGTCGAATCTTCTCAACCGGATTATGAGTAAGGTATTGCTTTTCCATCATCCAGTTACAGAGTGAAGACAACCAGGTACGGTAGTTATTCCGGGTTCTGGCCGATGAATCCCGGTCAAGCAGCACGTAATCCAAGAAGTCAGAGATGAAAGACTGGTCAATCTGATACGCATACACGATGGCCGGAATATGTTTGGCTGTATACTCCTCAAATACCCGCAGGCGCTTCTCATAATCCTTCAGGGTATTCTCCTTAATGGTGCCAGCTGCATACAGTTTGCCCAGATATATATGATACCTTTGGATAATATCTATATACGGGGTGTATTGCCTGGAGTTCTCCACATTAGCCCAGGGATTCCATCCGGAACGGAGCTTTACATTAAGATTAGTGATGATTTCATTTGCCCGACGGCGACGGTCAGTCAGCTTGGGTATTCCATCCAGCATATATTTTTTCCGCTTCATTTTCTGTTCCAGCGGATCGTATGCCGTGAAGTCAATATACCATGTTTTACCAGTATGTAACTTGGGTTCTGTGTACGAAATTACACTCTGAATCGATGCGTTTTTTCTAAGTGATGAACACATTTTTTTCTACGTTTTTCGAATTCGAAAACGCAGTACGGTTTGACATCATGAAAATTAGTTGTCCGAAATTTGTCCGACCTATAAACGGACAAAAGCTGCAACTTATTCAGTTACAGCTTTTTATCTCGGCACGGGAAGAGAGGCTCGAACTCCCGACACTCGGTTTTGGAGACCGATGCTCTA
>OHEU01000471.1_pt1 | contig 24193 bp, 23 predicted proteins | sample 1567341 | NCBI WGS metagenome assembly OHEU01 (sample SAMEA3879524, study PRJEB24766) | human gut metagenome | biome: human-associated habitat; feature: feces | place: USA | collected 1985/1987 | reverse complement strand
TCATGCGCTCTAACCAGCTGAGCTATCCCGCCATCGTTGTTTAGTGGGTGCAAAGATACTACATTTTTGTTAACCGCCAAAACTTTTTGCAAAAAAATATCGATTTAATGGTATATTTTTGTAATTTTGCGCTCAGAAAGCCATTAAATCAATTCTATTAAACAACTTTTAGTTCTATGACATTACACAAACTTGAGATTGAACAAGCGTTGAAATCGAAGGCACCAGCCATTATATGGAACCTTATCAGCACTGCCGATGGCATGACACGCTGGCTGGCCGACACGGTAACACAAGAAGGCGATATGCTAACCTTTCACTGGGGACATGAATGGGACCACAACGAACAACGCACTGCACATATTATATATAAGAAGAAGCAACACGCCATACGCTTCGTGTGGATGGACGAAACAGCGCCCGAATTTTACGTAGAACTAAAGATGCAACGCAGCGACATCACCAACGATTTTGTACTCAGCATTACCGACTTTGCCGAAGATGGCGACATGGAATGGCTGCAAAGCATCTGGGAACGCAATTTTAAACGACTGGAACGCACGGGGGTGCTGTAACCACAACCCCCTTTTTTCTCTTCATCAAGAGGATAACTACACCGATGGAAAGCAGCGTTAACAAACCTTAAATTATTAACATTTCACGCTCGTCTCAAATCTTCAATATAGAAAAACGCAGTTCATGTTCTTCAACACGTTTTTCTTTTTCCTAATTTTTCAACATGTTTTACAGCACAAAAACAGGGCTATCACACACTTTTTTACACCCTTCTGATTTGTAAAACCCATGCTTTCACCTCCTGAAACCCATGGTTTCACCTCCTGATATGCGGCATTTCACAAGGCAAAACCCATGGTTTCGCGAAACGCAACCAACGTGTTCAGTTTTTTGATACCACTATAAAAAATTTTATCTTCATAACATTCTCACACACATCACGTTACAAACCAAACGACTCTAATGCCCGTAGTTTTGCTTGTTTACGTCCTCTCAACTTTTATTTTCAAACGTGGCCATTCTACGGCATTACGATTTTAACAATTAAAGAAGATTTATCGCGACATTTGTTAAACAATATAAAAACGCAAAGAAATTACCTCTTCTCGTTTGCTAAAAAGCAATCGTCAAAACAAAAAGAACAATTATACAACAATACAAACAACGTTGTTTGCAATGAAAACATATCGAAAAATTGTTTTTGTTGTTCATAGTTGTTGATTTAACCCAAATCGGTCGTTAGGGCTTGCTTGTATTTTGGATTTTTAGAAGAACGGATTTTGTTTGGCTTTTAATGAGTAATAGCGAGCTATTGCGAATTAAAAACAAGCAAAAGACGACTCATAAAAACCAAAAGACTGCAAGCAGTTATAAAATAATACATTAAACGGCCTAATGACCGATTTGGGTTTAATAACAGAGCACAACCCTATTATCACAATAATAAAAAAAGCAAAACAGCAAAGCATTTCATTTTTTTATACTAACTTTGCACAGTCGTACTCCACCCCACCTCATTGGGCACGACAACAAAGATAATAACATGCTTCGTATCAAGAAATTAGACATATTCATCGCCAAACAGTTTGGCTTGCTCTTCATAGGCACCTTCTTCATCTGCCAATTTGTGCTGATGATGCAGTTTTTGTGGCGATATATCGACGAGCTGATAGGTAAAGGCATCTCGCTTGATGTCATGGCGCAATTCTTTTGGTATATGGGCCTCACCCTTGTGCCTCAAGCATTGCCACTGGCCATTCTGCTGTCATCTCTTATCACCTTTGGTAACCTGGGCGAAAGCTGCGAGCTCACAGCCATCAAGGCTGCCGGCATCTCGCTGATGCAGGCCTTCCGCTCGCTCATCACCATCACAGTAATAATCTGTCTCACCTCATTCTACTTTCAGAACACGGTGGCACCCAACTCTAACCTGAAGATGTATCAGCTGCTGCTGTCGATGAAGCAAAAAAGCCCCGAGCTGGAAATTCCGGAAGGCATCTTCTATGATGGCATACCTAACTGCAACATCTATGTGCAGAAAAAAGACCTTACCACAGGCAAGCTATACGGCATCATGATTTACCGCATGACAGGCAGCTATGAAGATCAAGCCATCATCTTGGCCGACTCGGGCATGCTGCAAGCCACGGCCGAAAAGAAGCACTTGGTGATGAGCCTATGGAGCGGCGAATGGTTTGAAAACATGCGCTCACAAGAGTTGGCGGGCAGTGCCTCGGTGCCTTACCGTCGCGAAACGTTTATCACAAAACGTATTGTGCTCGACTATGATGGCGACTTCAGCATGACGGATGCCGCATCTATCTCAAACGATGCTCGTACCAAGAGTTTGGAACAGATAAAACACGATGCCGACTCGCTAAAACACGACTATGACAGCATCGGACGTGCCTACTATAAAGACGATAAAATTATGGTGTATCGCACACCACAACTCACAATAGAACGCATAGAGAAAGCCGAAAAAATGGCTAAGACAGCGACATTCAACGTCGACTCGGTGTACAGCCGGCTCTCTATAGCCGACAAACAACGCATGCTGAGCATGGCACAAATGGAGGTGCAATCAAGAACGACCGACCTCGACTTTAAAGGCATGGTGATGGAAGACGGCGACCACATGATACGTCTGCATAAGATATATGCCATTGACAAATTCACGTTGGCGCTCTCGTGTCTTATCTTCTTCTTCATTGGGGCACCGCTGGGCGCCATCATCCGAAAAGGCGGATTGGGATTGCCCGTGCTCATCTCGGTGCTGGTGTTCATCATCTTCTACATTCTCGACAGCACAGGTATGAAGATGGCACGCGGTGGCATGTGGACAGTATGGTTTGGTAAGAGTCTGGCATCGGACGTGCTCATACCCACAGCGGCGTTCGTAACGTATAAAGCGCTGAACGACACAGCCGTATTCAACATGGACCAGTGGAAGGAATTAGGACGCAAAGCCTTAGGACTGCGCCTCAAACGAAGCATCTACAAAAAAGAGGTTATCATTGAAGACCCTGCCTACACGGCCGACTGTGAAACGCTGGCCTGCATCAGCCACGACATAGAGGCGTATGCACAACGACATCAGCTAAAACGGGCGCCACACTGGGTAAAGGTGTTCTTCAAATACCGACCCGACCACGAAATAGAACGTATCAATAACGAACTGGAACGTGTGATTGAAGACCTGTCGAACTCAAAAGACCGACTGGTGATTGCCGACTTGAACGCCTACCCCGTGCTGTCGGTAAAAGCACACACACGGCCCTTCGAACATCGTTGGCTAAATATCGTGTCGGCGGTCATCATACCACTGGGACTGTTCTTCTACTTCCGCATGTGGCGCTTCCGCCTGCGTCTGAACAAAGACCTCAAGGTTATCTTGGCCACCAACGAAACCATTACAAAGCATATCAACGAGATATCAAAATAGAACAACATATAGGCCTACACCTTATTATATATAATAGAGAAGGAAGGCAAAACATAACGTCAAATAAACAAAAAGATAAGGATAGATATGGGAGACTTCAAACTCAGCAGCATCGAAGATGCAGTGAAAGACTTTCAAGAAGGTAAATTTGTAATTGTGGTTGACGACGAAGACCGCGAAAACGAAGGCGACCTCATCATAGCAGCAGAGAAAATAACACCTGAAAAGGTAAACTTCATGCTGAAAAACGCAAGGGGCGTGCTCTGCGCACCTATCACACTGTCAAGATGTGAAGAGCTTGACCTGCCACACCAGGTGAGCGACAACACTTCAATGCTTGGCACACCGTTCACCGTAACGGTTGACAAACTGGAAGGATGCTCGACAGGCGTATCGGCACACGACCGAGCAGCTACTATTCAAGCGCTGGCCGACCCCAAGTCGACACCACAAACCTTCGGACGCCCTGGACACATCAACCCTCTCTATGCACAAGACAATGGCGTGCTGCGACGCTGCGGACACACCGAAGCTGCCGTTGACCTCTGCCGCCTGGCTGGTCTGTATCCTGCGGGCGCATTGATGGAAATAATGAACGAAGATGGCACCATGGCACGTATGCCCGAACTGCAAAAGATGGCTGAAGAATGGGGGATGCGCATCATCACCATCAAAGACTTGATTGCATACCGCCTGAAAAAGGAAAGAATTATTGAGGTGGGCGAAGAGGTTGACATGCCTACCGAGTATGGTCACTTCCGCCTGATCCCCTTCCGTCAGCAAAGCAATGGCATGGAACATATGGCACTGGTAAAGGGCGAATGGAATGAAAACGAACCCGTATTGGTGCGCGTACACTCGTCATGCGCCACAGGCGACATCTTAGGCAGCAAGCGCTGCGACTGCGGCGAACAGCTGCACAAAGCCATGCAAATGATTGAGAAAGAAGGCAAAGGTGTGCTGATTTATATGCAACAAGAAGGTCGTGGCATCGGTTTGATGAACAAAATTGCGGCCTACAAACTGCAAGAAGAGGGATACGACACCGTCGACGCAAACGTGCATCTGGGCTTCCAGCCCGACGAGCGCGATTATGGATGCGGTGCCCAGATGCTGCAACATCTGGGCGTGCATAAGATGCGACTGATGACCAACAACCCCGTGAAACGCGTAGGACTGGAAGCCTACGGACTGGAGATTGTTGAAAACGTGCCCATCGAAACGACACCCAACATTTACAACGAGCGTTATCTGAAAACAAAACGCGACCGCATGGGGCATATATTGCACCTGAAATAAACAAAACAATAAGAACGGGGAAACAGAGAAAACAACAACAAAATGTCGGCTCTGCTTCCCCGTTTTCTCTTTTATGATACAGAGGCGCAAACTATAGTTTGCAAAAAGAAAGGAATACGATAAAAATACACGTTTTTTAAGCATTCCTACCTAAAATTGTGCCATAATTGTTTCGTCGTAATGAATAAAATGCGTAAATTTGCATGAACGATTTAAACACTCAGAATAAACATGGCACAATTATCTGAAAGGCTGAACCGTCTTGCACCTTCAGCCACACTGGCAATGTCGCAGAAAAGCGGTGAAATGAAAGCACAGGGCATCGACGTCATCAACATGAGCGTCGGAGAACCCGACTTCAACACGCCCGAGCCTATCAAAGAGGCGGCGAAGAAAGCTATTGATGAAAACTACTCACGCTATTCACCAGTACCTGGCTATCCCGACTTGAGAAAAGCTATCGTCAACAAACTGAAAAACGAGAACAATCTCGATTACACCACCGACGAGGTGCTTGTGTCAAACGGTGCCAAACAAAGCGTATGCAACACCATCATGGCGCTGGTAAACGATGGCGAAGAGGTTATTATACCTGCTCCTTACTGGGTAAGCTACCCACAAATGGTAAAACTGGCAGGCGGAGAACCCATCATCGTAAACGCTGGATTTGAGCAGAACTTCAAGATGACAGCCGAACAGCTGGAAGCGGCCATCACACCCAAAACACGCATGCTCATTCTATGCTCGCCCAGCAATCCTACGGGCAGTGTCTACTCAAAAGAAGAACTTGAAGCACTGGCCAATGTCATCAAAAAACACGAAGGCATGTACGTGCTGGCCGACGAGATATACGAACACATTAATTATATCGGCCACCACGAAAGCATCGCACAGTTCCCTGGCATGAAAGAACGCGCCATCATCGTAAACGGCGTGTCAAAAGCTTATGCCATGACAGGATGGCGCATAGGCTTCATCGCCGCACCACAATGGATTGTAAAGGGATGCAACAAGCTGCAAGGACAATACACCAGCGGACCATGCTCGGTAAGCCAAAAAGCAGCCGAAGCAGCATACACACTGCCACAAGACTGCGTAGAAACTATGCGCCAAGCATTTGAACGACGTCGCAACCTGATCGTAGAACTGGCAAAAGAGATACCTGGACTGGAGGTGAACAAACCCGAAGGTGCCTTCTACCTCTTCCCCAAATGCAGCAGCTTCTACGGAAAAACGGATGGCACACACACCATCAACAATTCTACCGACTTGGCCATGTATCTGCTTGAAGTAGGACACGTTGCCACTGTTGGAGGCGATGCCTTCGGCGATCCTGAATGTTTCCGCATGAGTTATGCCACAAGCGATGACAATATTCGCGAAGCAATGACACGAATCAAGAACGCATTGGCAAAGCTCAAATAAAAATATGTTAAAGCACCACCTTTCATATGATTATTCGGCTTAATTTGTTACCTTTGCAAGCAAGTTGTAAAGCAGCTAAGAAGAATTGGCCTTAACAAATTGTGCAAAGAGGGCGGCTAAGCCGAACAGTCATTAACTCATGTATAATCACCCCTACATGAGAAAGGCGTGCCCCAAAAGCCCAAACAAGAGAGAAATATTAACCAATAATAACTTTTCAAATTCTAAAAAATTATGGCAACTACACAAGCAAAAGCGAATCCCAAGAAAAAGAATTCGGGATTCCAGGGAGTTAGAGATGCAATTTGGATCATCATTGCATGTTTCATCCTCGCAGTATGTTTCTTCAATTTCGTGCTCGGTAACCCCGACAACTTCGTTGGTGGCGACCCCGCAAATGCAGTTAAGGACGGTAGCCTCCTCGGTACAGTGTACAAAGGTGGTGTCGTGGTTCCTGTGATTATCACACTGCTCTTCACCGTTATCGCACTGTCTATCGAGCGTTACTTCGCTCTCCGCACCGCTTTCGGTAAGAGCTCACTCACCAAGTTCGTGATCTCAGTTAAGCAGGCTATCAACGCTGGCGATATGGCTAAGGCACAGCAGATCTGCGACAAGCAGCAGGGATGTGTTGCTAACGTAGTAGGCGCTTCTATCGCTGCTTACAAGGAAATGGAGGCTCTTCCTAACCTGAAGCGTGCACAGAAGGTAGCTAAGATTCAGCAGGCTCACGAAGAGGCCACTCAACTCGAGATGCCTACCCTGCAGATGAACATGCCTATCATCGCTACAATCGTTACCCTCGGTACTCTGACCGCTCTGTTCGGTACTGTAGTAGGTATGATCCGTTCATTCGCCGCTCTGGCTTCTGGTGGTGGTGGTGACTCACTCCAGCTGTCTGAAGGTATTTCTGAGGCCCTTGTAAATACCGCTTCTGGTATTTTGACATCTTGGGTCGCAGTAGTCGCTTACAACTACTATTCAAACAAGATCGACAAGCTGACATACGCTCTCGACGAAGTAGGTTACACTATTGCTCAGACATACGAAGCAAACCACGCAGACGAAGCTTAATTTTACTAACCCTTTAAAACATTTATCATTATGGGTAAAGTAAAAGTTAAGAAAGCGGACGTCTGGATTGACATGACTCCTATGTCCGACGTGATGGTCCTCTTGCTTACATTCTTCATGTTGACATCAACATTCGTGAAGAACGAAGCAGTGAAGGTCGTTACTCCGGGCTCGGTATCTGAAATCAAGGTACCGGAGACAAACGTCTTGACGGTGCTCTGCGATAAGGAAGGCCGAATCTTCGTGGGAATGGATAATCCCCGCAAGATGGGCGATCTCGTTCAGGGCATGGCCGACCAGTATGGTGTACAGCTCAATAAAAAGCAGTTTGAAACTGCACAGGGTGCTGCCTCTATCGGTGTCGACATGCAAGAGCTGAGCAACGCGCTCAGCCAGGGCGATAAGTTGAATGAATTCCAGGCTGCCAAAGGTATCCCCACTGACAGCACAGAGACAGGCTCAAAGATGAGCCAGTTCCAAGACTGGGTTAAAATGGCACGCGACAACAACGGTTCAGACATGAAGCTCGCCATCAAGGCTGATGCTGGTACTCCGTACAAAGTCATCAAGAAGATGATGTCTGAGCTCCAGGATATGAACGAAAACCGTTACTATCTGATCACGTCGCTTAAATCAAATTCGGAGGATTAAGACATGGCTAAGAAAAAAGCAAGCAGACAGAAAAAAATGAACACCCGCGTGGACTTCACGCCTATGGTGGACATGATGATGCTTCTTATCACGTTCTTCATGCTCTGTACATCACTGGCTAAACCCCAGACGATGAATTTGACTATGCCAAGTAACGATGAGAACATCTCTGAAAAGGACCGCAATGCGGCCAAAGCTTCTCAAACAGTTACCATCTACGTTTGTGGAAACGATAAGATCTACCACGTAGACGGTATCCCCAACTACGCTGATCCCAACTGTCTGAAAGAGACAACATGGGGCAAGGACGGTATCCGCGACGTGCTCATCAAGCACGTAACAGAAGACGGTTCTACTCCTGTTGCCGACATCATGGCTGCTAAGATCAAACTTGACCAGAAGAAGCTTGCCAACCCGGCAGCATATCCTGACAGCGTTTATGACGCTGAATTGTCAAAGATTAAGAAGGGTGAACTTGAAGGTGGCAAGGTGCCCACGATGACTATCATCATCAAGTGTACCGACCAGGCTACTTACAAGAACATGGTTGACGCTTTGGACGAAATGACTATCTGCAGTATTGGTACTTACGTTATTGATAAGGTTAATCCGCAGGATGCAGAGCTTCTTGCAAAGCGCGGCATTAAGTAATATCAATGACTAATAATTAAAGAAAGGACAAACAAATGGCAAAATTAGATTTGGTATCCAATGAATGGACTGACCTCGTCTTCGAAGGCAGAAACCAGGCATATGGCGCATACAAACTGCGCAAGGGTACTACTAAGCGTAATATCTGGTCCATCATTATCGTATTCCTTGCTGCAGTTCTGCTTTTCCTCGGTCTCCAACTTCAGAAAATGGCACAAGCTAACAAGACAGTTGAGAACACTCAGGCTGTTCAGTTGGCTTCTCTCCAGGAGAAGAAGAAGGAAGCTAAGGTAGAGAAGAAGGAAATCATCAAGACCGAACCTGAAAAGGTTGTAGAGCAAGTGAAGTCTTCAGTGAAGTTTACCGCTCCTGTCATCAAGAAGGACGAAGAGGTAAAAGAAGAAGATGAGATCAAGCTCGATGAGGTTGAGAAGAGTAACAAAGCCGTAGGTGCTTTCAACGTTCAAGGTAACGATGAGGTAGGCGGCGAGGTGCTCAAAGCTAAGGATGAAATTAAGGCTCCAGAGCCCCCGAAACATGTTGAGGAAGAAAAGGTATTCGACGTTGTAGAACAGATGCCTTCATTCCCCGGTGGTACTGGCGCTCTGATGAAGTTCCTTAACGAGAATATCCACTATCCCGTGGTAGCACAGGAGAACGGTGTTCAGGGCCGTGTTGTTATCTCATTCGTGGTTGAACGTGACGGACACATCACCGACGTACAGGTAGCCCGTTCAGTTGACCCCTCTCTTGACAAGGAAGCTCAGCGTGTGGTAAAGAGCATGCCGAAGTGGATCCCTGGCAAGCAGAACGGTTCAGCAGTACGTGTTAAGTTCAACGTACCGGTAGCCTTCCGTCTCCAGTAAGCGATTAAAAAGTAATCTTTTAATAACAGAAAGTTTACGATTTTGATGAAACAAATATCTTACATTTTAGTAGGATTAGCACTGACTGCCTATCTTTTCGCTTCTTGCTCACAGCAGAAGCGAAAAGATGGCAGAACAGATACAAACTCGTCAGGGGTGATTAGTTTCGCCTCTGACGAAAGTTTTAGTCCTATCATTGAAGAATTGAAAGCGGTATTTGAGATGCAATGCCCAGATGCCAAAGTGAATCCCATCTATACAGGTGAAGTTGATGGCGTAAACATGTTGCTTCAAAACAAGGTCATGCTTACCATTACAGCCCGCAAATTCACCCAAAAGGAATTCGATTACCTCAAAGGTACGGACCAACTTCCTGAAGCTATACCCTTGGCTTATGACGGTATGGCTCTTATTTGCAACAACAAAAACCTTGATTCATGTATCACCGTTAACGATGTGAAACGCATCTTATCGGGCGAAGCTAAGACTTGGAACGATGTAAATAAAGGTTCTAAGCTGGGCGAGATATGGGTATGCTTCGACAATAAAAAGTCGAGCGCCGTAAGTTTTTGTCTTGACTCTATCCTCGGCGGCAAGACGATAGATAGCCCAAACATTTTTGCCGCGAAGACCTCAAAAGAGGTTATCGACTATGTAGAGCGTACACCAAACGCTATCGGTATTATTGGTAGCAATTGGCTGAACGACAAACGCGACTCTACAAACACCACATGGAATAAAAAGATTACAGTGATGTCGGTAAGCAAACTTGAGAAGGCTACGCCCCTCAACTCATGGAAACCCTACCAGGCATGGCTGCTGAACGGAAGATATCCGTTTGTAAGAACAATATATGCATTGCTGAACGACCCGAAACGTGGTCTGCCTTGGGGCTTTGCCCATTTCATTGAGCAGCCAAAAGGACAGCTCATCATCTTCAAGGCGGGATTGTTACCTACACGTGGCGAAATATCTATTCGCGATGTAAATGTTAACAACAAGCCACGATAAGACAAAAAAGCAAAAAAAATACTTTATACGAGGATGGCTTATGTAACTTTTGAACGTTTGTTACGTTATAAGGATAAAAGCAAGTTACATTAAAACGAACAGCAAAGCTGTCACAATGGTGACAAGCTAAGAAAGGAGAAATAAACATAAGTCGAATGATTAACAATTAAAAAACTGAATTATGAAAGCAATTAAATATTTCGTTATCGGAGCAATGCTGGCTGGTATGTCAGCGCCCGCAATGGCACAGGTTGACAAAGCTCAAGTTGATGCCATTACAAAAGTAGTTATTGATGCTAAGGGCGATGTTAAAGCCACTAAGGATCAGGTTAAGGATTACATCAAGTTCAACAAGAAGAATGCTGACGCTATCGCAGCATTGGGCCGTGCTTTTCTTAATGCAAAGAACCTTGAGCAAGCAAAGTTGTATGCTGATCAGGCCATCAAGGTAGGCAAAAACAACGCTGCTGGCTACATTCTGCACGGCGACATCTCTGCTGTAGAAGAGAATGGTGGCGAGGCTGCAATGTGGTATGAAACAGCTACTACTGTTGACCCCAAGAACCCTACATCATACGTTAAATATGCTCGTGTTTACCAGAAAGTAGACCCCGATGGAGCCGTTGCTATGCTGAAGAAGCTGGGCGAGGTTGATCCTACATATCCCGTTGACGCTGCTGCTGGCTACATGTTCTCACAGAACGACCGTCTGAAGACCGCTCTCGAATACTTCGACAAGGTAAAAGACGTTACCGCATTGGAAGACTACATTCTCTTCGACTATGCTTCAACAGCATACGTTATGGAGCAGTATGACAAGGCCGTTGAGCTGGCTGGTAAGGGTATTGCTAAATATCCCACCTACAACGCTTTCAACCGTATTGGTATGTATGCAAGCGACAAGAAGAAAGACTATGAAACAGCTGCAAACTATGGTGCAAAGCTTTTCGCTGCTAACGATACTGTAAAGTTCACCGCTAACGACTATATTTTCTATGGCGATGCGCTGACAAACACAGGTAAGTATGACGAGGCGGTTGCTGCTTACAACCACATTGCTGAAGTAGCTCCCGAGAACAAAGAGGCTAAGAAGCTTATCTCTGCCACATTGGTTAAGGCTAAGAAATTTGCCGAAGCTGTTACGGCTTTGGAAGGCTACATCGCAGACAAAGGACAAGACGTAACCTACAAAGAGTATGACGCTTTGGCCGATATCTACATCGACGAGGCTGATGCTACTACTGATAATGCAGCAAAAGCTGAAGCTTACAAGAAGGCCGATAAGGTATATGCCACAATCGCTGAGAAGTTCGACTACGCTGCTACATACGCTGTATGGAAGCGTGCGTTGATGAACCACCAGATTAACCCCGACTTGAAGGTAGGTTTGGCTCTTCCCTACTACCAGCAGTACATCTCTTTGGTTGAGCCTAAGGCCGACAAGAGCGCTGCTGAGCTCAACAAGCTGGCTACCGCTTACACCTACCTCGCTGTTCACTACATTCAGAACGACAAGAAGGCAGAAGCAAAAGAGTTTGCTGGCAAACTGCTACAAATTAAGCCCGAAGACCCCAACGGTCTGCAGATTATGAACATCAAGTAAGCATAATGCACAGGGTTTAAAAGTCAAATAAACACCGAAAGTTAAATAACAATCGATAGAAAAGGATTGAACACGCAGCAATGCTGTTCAATCCTTTTTATGTAAATAACCAATCAAACAAAGAAACAGAAACACTATGAAAGGCAAACACACACATTCTAATATATTGTTCATCCTTGCCTTATTGATGTGCAATACTCTACAAGCAGCCATAAACGACCGTTATACATTGGTGACAAGTGCAGACGAATTAGCCGATGGTGACGAATTCATCATCGTAGACAATGAGTACAAACAAACAGTTGGACAATACGAAGTCTTAGCGACAACTTCTAGATTTGAAGGTTGTCCCATAAAACTTGAGGAAGAATGCGCTATTATATCAGATGCTAAAACTTCAATCTTTACTTTAAAAAAGGTAGATGAGGTCAGTTATATAAAGTTCAAAAAAGATGGCAAATATTATTATATATCATCAGGAAACGACAAAACAGGAAGCATTCAACTGTTAGACAACATAGAGAATTCAACGAATAGAGATTTATGTAAAACAACATTTGACTTTGATTCAAAAAACAATAAAGCAAATGTAAATATAACAATAGGAACGAAGAAATACAAAAACTTTTGGTGCAATACAAGCAAGGGTACATACATTTGGAAGATATATGAAAACACTACTAGTTCTGTCACCTACATTTACAAGAAAGCAAGCAGTGCTGCATCCGTTGACATTACATTAGATGGCCTTAGTGCTGAATCAAAGAATGTGGATGCACTAAAAGATTATGAAGGCAAGACCGTTGATAAGATAACAATAAATCGTAGTTTTACGGCTGACGGAGGCTGGTACACCCTTTGCTTGCCTTTCGCCTTAACAGCCGACGACATTAAAACAACGTTTAAAGATGCACTGTTCAACGAATTTGAAAACGTTAGTGTAAACGCACAAGGCGTTGCACAGTTAAAGTTCAAAAAAGTGACAGAGACTCAGGCAGGCGTTCCTTATATGGTATTGCCCCGCAACGGCAACACCGTAGAGAGCCCCGTGTTTACAGATAAGACTATTGAGAATACAACGCCCCAAATCATCACAAGAACTTGCGAAGCAAGCAATGGGGAAACACTGAGCTATAAGTTTATAGGTGTTTACGACCCCACCGTAGTTTCTGGTGAAAACAATGTACGCTTCGTTGGCGGCAATCAAGGCACCGAACTGCTCATACCAGATGGTAAAGGAACAATAAAGGGGTTGCGCGCTTATTTCGTTTTCCCCAACAGTTCTGAAGGCATCATCACACAGGCCAAGCTGAATATTGACGACGATAGCACCACTGGTATCATCAGCATTAATGCTATCAACGCCAATCATTCAAATGAAACAAACATCTATACACTGTCGGGGCAACAGGTTTCTAAGAACCAAAAGGCGCTAAAACCAGGCATTTATCTTAAAAATGGTAAGAAAATTATGGTAAGATAATGTTATAAAAGCAATGATATATTTCTTTACTACCGAAAGTAGAAGCTATTAAAAAATAAAACGATAAAAACATAACAGCAACAATGAAAACAAGCTATATACGCCCCACCACAACGACGATATCGGCTGAACCCAGCACCATTATGGCGGGGTCTGACACCCAAAACCTGATACAGATGGAGACAGAGAACAGCGGTGAAAGCAATACCCTCATCGATTACGGCCATACGGGCAAAATTGATGATGCACGTTCTAAGAGCAATAGCTCAAGCATTTGGGATTAGAACAGGTATAAAGGGTATGCACTGAAGATTAACTTATATTTAAGGAGAAGGCAGCGCATACCAAGGAACTTACGACAGGATATATTTATGCAAAAACCTACGACAAGAATGTCGTAGGCTTTTTAATAATTGTCGAAAGTTTATCCTTACTTAAACGTAAGCGTTAATTTTCCAACATAGATGGCGTTTTTACCGTTTTGGTCGACAGGCACTTGCTTTCCGTCGAGGTCTTTAACATAGCGCAGTTCCTTAAAATAAGAGTGCGAGTGTCCACCCAACAGCACATCAACGTTACGCGAGCGAGCCAAGAAGTAGGGATCTCCCATCTCGTCAGGTTTCAACCATCCCAGGTGCGATATGCACACCACCACGTCACATTTCTCCTGTTCTTTCAGCAGTCGAGCCATCTCATTGCCCACCTCTACGGGGTCGAGATAGCGCACGCCCTCACATTTATTCATGTCAACAAGACCTTGCAGTTCGGGGCAAAGACCAAAGAGCCCAATCTTCAACCCATTGCGATGCAGCACCACATATTTCTTTACCAGTCCCTCAACCGGTGTGCCCGTAAAGTCGTAGTTTGAGCACACGATAGGAAATTTCGCCATACGAAAGAGGCGTGCCATGTTTTCAAGGCCGAAGTCAAACTCATGGTTACCTATGGTAACAGCGTCATACTTCATGCAGTTCATCAGTCCTATCTCTACCTCGCCTTTAAACAGCGAATAGTAAGGCGATCCTTGCGAGAAGTCGCCACTATCAATGAGCAGCAATTGTGGGTTACGTTCACGTTCTTGTTTTATCATTGCCACACGACGCACAAAACCGCCACGTCCAGCCACGCTGGTGTCGGCCAGATTCACGTTCAGCGGCATGATACAGCTATGCGTATCGTTAGTGTGCAATATCTCCAGTTGCTTTTGTGCCTGGCAAGCCATGCTTACCAATAGAGCGAGCGCCAAAAATATCTTTTTCATATCTCTATTTTCTTTTTCTTTGTTCAATTGTTACAGGCCGAAGCCCTTGTTTCATACAACAGATTATTTCACCACGATACGTCCTTCAACCTTACTATCTACCGCCTGCCCTTTAGCAGCAAAGGCACGGAAGTAGTCCATAATCAAGAAGCGCACATTGTTCTCTTCGTTCTGTGGCGACACCACATCAGTTTTAGCTTTAAAGGCCACCATTTGATCGTTGCCTTGCGCCAGATAGTCGAGCGTAGCAATGCGATACGACTTTTTAACATCGATGGGCTCACCATTAACCGTGGCCGACACCAGCGTGCTATCCTTACCTATCTCCAGTTTTACGGCATGGCTCACGCCCTCGCCATATCTGGCAGCTATCTGTGTAAACAATTCGCGCACCTTGTCGCCAGAGAGTGTTAAGAAGCAGATTTTGTTTTCAAACGGTGCCACGTCGAGCACATCGCCCACCGTGATATTGCCTTTAGCAAAGGCAGCGCGTATGCCGCCCACATTATACACAGCAAAGTCGGGTTTCTCATTAAATCGCTTCGAAGCCCATATTAAGATATCAGGCAACAGGTTCGACAGTTCGCTTTCAGGTCTTTTCGAGGCCATATAGCGTGCTGTTTGTCCCACCACAGGGCTCATCAAGCTGTCTACCTTAGCGCTGTAAGGTTTCAAAAAGGCAGTAGCCTCGGCATCAGGTTGCGCATCATATCTGCTGTCTACCAGCACACGTGTTCCGCTGATGTTAGCCAATTTCGGTTTTTGGCTCTTCGTAGAGGCGCATCCCACGCACAACACGGCGAGTGTCGCCACAGCCATCACCTTGGCATTAAAACATTTTTTGTTTATCATATCATTTTGTTTTTAGTTTCGTCTTCTATCATTATTTATTGCAAAGATAGTGCAAATCGAGAGCAGAATATCAAGCTTGCTTGAATATTATGCCGAGATGCAGCCTATTTTATGCAAAGGTATGTTTTTTCTTACACAAAGTTTGCATCTACCGCTATTTTTATGTTATTTTGTAGGAGATATATGTAGTTTTTAATCTTTCTTACACACGTCGTCATGATAAAAATAATGCGCTCTCTTCTTGTGGTCCTCGCCTTTTGGGGACTGGCAACGGCTGTTTGTGCTCAACATAAAACATCGTCGGTGCAGGTGAATGTTGTGGCCACTACCGATACGTTGCGCGGTTTTCAGCTGTCGCTGCTGAACGCTGCCAATAAGACCTATGGCGTGCAACTGTCGCCACTGATCAACGTGGCCCACTACTTGCATGGTGTGCAGATAGGCACTATGGGCAATATGGCCACGGGCAGCATGAGAGGTGTGCAGCTGTCGGCGGTAAACAATATGGCGGGCGATGTGTGTAGCGGCTTGCAGCTGTCGGCATTGACCAATGTGTCGATGGGCTGTATGCGTGGCGTGCAGCTGGGCGCATACAACTATGCCGACTCGTTGCGCGGCGTGCAGCTGGGCCTTGTAAACATTGCGGTGAGCCATCCGCGAGGCGTACAGGTGGGATTGATCAACTATACGCGTGATGCCGATATGCGTAAGGTGGGACTAATTAACATCGACCCTAACACGCGTATCGATGTGTTGGCCTTCGGCGGAAACACGTCGAAACTGAACACGGCGGTGCGCTTTCGCCATCGCTCTACCTATAGCATGGTGGCGCTGGGCACCCATTATATGGGCTTAGACCGTAAGTTTTCGGGCGCCCTCTCGTATCGCTTAGGACAATATGTGGCGCTGTCGCCACGGTGGTCGGTGAGTGCCGACCTGGGCTTCAGTCATATCGAAACGTTTCAAGAGCACTCTGACGACAATCCGCGCCGACTTTATTCGTTGCAGGGGCATCTGAATGTCGACTATCAGTTTAGTAAAACCCTTGGCGCCTTTGCCTCGGTGGGGTATGGCAACACTCGACACTATGGCAGCAACCGCCTGTTTGAACAAAAGCTTATCTTACAGGCGGGCCTCTCGGTAAACTGGAAACGCAATATGGAGGGTGGTGCCCCACAGCGCCGAAGGGTCTTGACCGAGGGCGACCCTTATGTGGTATGTGATAGCATAGACAATAGGTTTGCTCTTGCTCCGCGCAAACGCCCTTGGCTGGCTGCTGCTGAGGTGGCTGGCGTTAATGCCTTGGTGTTTTCGTACGACCGCTGGGTGGCTAACGCCTCTTATTCGCGCATCAGTATGCACACCATTCGTCACAACTTTAAAACGGGCTTTGTGTGGGATAACGACCCCTTTGCCACCAACCTTTTTGCCCATCCTTATCATGGCAACCTTTATTTTAATAGCGCACGAAGCAATGGCTTAAACTTCTGGGCATCGGTGCCGTATGCCTTGTGCGGTAGCCTGATGTGGGAGTTTTGTGGCGAGAACGAACCGCCCGCCATCAACGATGTGTTTGCTACAGCGCTGGGCGGAACCTGTATTGGCGAGATGACAAACAGGGTGTCGCACCTGGTGCTCGACGATAGTCGGCGTGGCTTTCCGCGTTTCGCTCGCGAGGCGTTGGCCTTCCTGGTTAACCCCATTCAGGGCTTCAACCGTTTGCTAAGGGGCGATGCCTGGACGGTGCGCACACAACACCATCTGTATCACGACTTTAACGCTATACCCGTACACCTAAATGTGAGCCTGGGGCTGCGCTATCTTTCTGACGATGGCGCCCTGTTTCGTGGCGAATATAACCCCACACTGGCGCTCGCAATGGAGTATGGCGATGCCTATAACAGCCGTACCAACAGGCCGTACGACTATTTTACGGCGGCGGTAAACGTGGGCTTCTCGCCCAATCAGCCCACCATCTATGGGGCGCACCTGATGGGACGCCTGTGGGCAGCACCTGTTTATGAACATGGCAGCACCGAGGCGCGCTTCGGCATCTTTCAGCATTTCAACTATTATAACTCTGAGCCAGTGAAGGATGGGTCGGACATCGTGCCTTATCGCATCTCTGAGGCGGTGGGCATAGGGCCCGCCATCATGGTGCGCTTTACTGATAGGGGGCATCTGGCATCGCTCAGTCAGCAACTGTTTACCAGCGGCATTATCTTGGGCGGATCGAAAAGCGACTATTATAACGTGATTGACCGCGACTATAACATGGGCAGCGGATATAGCTTGAAAACACGCACGCGGCTCGACTTTCAACACGCAGGCACCTTCGCGCTTGATATCGACTATTTCCGTATCTTCACCTGGAAGGGCTACGAAACGAAGAACCTGGAAAATAAAGAACCGCTATACTATAACGTGCAAGGCGATAAAAGTAATGCCGAGCTGTGTGTGATAACCCCACGCTTTGTGCTGAATATCAAAGGCGGATGGGCGGCTCAGCTGTCGTGGTCGTACTTCTTACGGCACACCCACTACGTATTTCATAACGATGTGCGCTCAAACACCTTCGATGTGCGCCTGGCTTTAAGCTATCGAATATAAAACGTTCGCCCCTTTCAAGTATTATTTTAAGTGGTTGACAAAAAAACTCTCAATGCTTTACCCCATTATAACATTTTAACTATGGAGACTTCATATCTTGATTTAACGATACGCCTTGCGTTTGCCTTTGCTCTTGGTGGCGCAATAGGTATTGAACGCGAATATAGAGCTAAGGAGGCGGGCTTTCGCACACATTTTCTTGTGGCCTTGGGCAGTGCGCTGTTCTGCGTAGTGTCGCAGTTTGGCTTTGGCATTGACCTGAAAGACTCGTCGCGTGTGGCAGCACAGGTGGTGTCGGGCATCGGCTTCTTAGGTGCTGGTACCATTATTTTTCAGAAAAATGTGGTGCGAGGCCTCACCACGGCGGCCGGACTTTGGGTAACGGCGGCCATTGGCTTGGCTTGCGGCACGGGTATGTATGTGGCGGCTGCCATTGCCACGGTTATGGTGTTGCTGGGCTTAGAGGTGATAAACGCTCTCATACCACAGTTTGGTACCACCAGTGTTGAACTGTCGTTCTCGGCACCGTCGATAGAAAGTGTCCGGCATCTCATTGATTGTGTGCGACATGATGGCATGGAGGTGCTGTCGTATGAAATGAAGGAGCGCCGCACATCGAAGGGCGAATACTTAGAGGTAAACATGCAACTGCGCATGAAACGTGGCAAAACCGACAAGCTCCGCGTCATCGACTATATGGATAAATTTAATGATGTAACGATGTCGGCGGTGGAGGGGTGATGAGCTTCAAGTTTGGTCGTAACAGTTATCTTTTTTCCACTCTTCATTTTTGCATAAATATGCAATATTGAGAGTGTGTTGTAAAAGGCATCAAATTACAGTCTGAAAGCATGGGTTTTACGTTGTGAACCCCATGCTTTCACAACGTAAAACCCTTGGTTTCGCAGCCTGAAACCAAGGGTTTCTCATACGAGAGGTATCAACTTTGAAAACTGTAAGCACGCAGCCTGCCTTTGCTTACAGATTGTAAGATTATTAAACTTTGTTATGTAAAATAATGTAAAATCTTATAAGTGCATATTTATACAAAACAATAGCGGTTTTGCATAAATATGCAAAATGGTGAATAAAGATATCGTTCTTTTTCCTGTTATTAGATAATATTTCAACCATTTTACAGCCTTGTCTTTCTTTCGGGACACACAGATGGCAATCGAGCCTTTGCACGTTACAGAGAAATCGACAACGATATGAAACGCGAGCTGGTGAAATTGATAGACTGACCTATTGCGAGTTTGCCTAAATTGCGTTTCAAAAACGGATATTCAATAAAAACGTTGGCGTTTAGAAGAAAATACTATACCTTTGCAGACGAACAAGAACCAAAAATATAATAAAAAGGTTTCAAAAATATGGTACAGACATCAAGCCAAAGCACTGTAAATAAGATAGAAATGAGGCTTAGAGGAAAAGGACGTGGTTCGATAGTCTTTCAACAAGACTATGCAGACTGCGGAACACCATCAGCCGTGAAGTCAACATTCCATCGAATGTACACCGACGGAATGTTGGTGCGGCTGGCTCATGGTATCTATTATTACCCCAAAGAGGACAAGGAATATGGACTTGGCATTATCTATCCGTCTGTTGAAGACATTGCCCAGGCTATAGCCAAACGAGACAAGGCTAAGATTGTACCTATGGGAGCATATGCCTTGAATCGTCTTGGATTGTCCACACAGATGCCCATGAATGTCGTGTTCCTGACCAACGGCGCACCACGTAGGATAAAGATCGGAAACGGGCGTGGCATCCTATTCAAGCATTCTTCTTCGGGCAAGAACTTTGCCTATAAATCAGAGCTGATGATGCTTGTTGTAACAGCCATGCGCGCTATAGGCGAGAACAAAATAACCGACGAGGAACGCAACGTGCTTGTCGAGCACGCAAAGAATGTAAACGACAACGATTTCAACCATGATATTAAACTTGCCCCTGCATGGGTGCGCAAAATACTAATTGCACGATGAAATTCATAGACATACCAGAAGATAGACAACGTGAAGCTATCAATACCGTGGCATTGCAGACCGGATTACCGCCGTCAAGTATCGAAAAGGACTGGTGGGTAACGCAGGTGTTGAAAGCCCTTCATACTAGACAGTTAAATTACCGAAAGGCATGACCATAAACGAACTCGGTGAGAATATTGAACAGCAGTTCGGCAAACCTCGCAACATAACAGAAGAGAACGTTAGGTTCATGCTTTCGCTCATAAAGGAAGAGTTTGATGGAACGAAAGTGAACGAGAATATCGAAAAGTCAAGTCTTGAAGCCTTCGGCATGACCATTCTTGCTGTTATGTCATACCAAACTACACCTTGGGAAGGATTGGATAAGGAGAGGTTACGCCAAATGATTCTACAATATCTCAGCAATGCTGGTGAAGAAGGTGCCAAGCGAGACAGCATATACGAATATCTGAAAGATGTGCTTCCACAGAATAAAACGGAAGAACAGAAACTACGTAGCTTAGGAGATTTGTTGAAAACTATGAAAAAAGAGGACTTTATATGGACAGATGGTCGAAATTGGTTCGAGAAATAAATTTCGTTGAAATCCAACTATTTCGTCGAAATTCGACGGATGACAAGGGATAATCCGTCGAAATTCATAAAAATCCGTCGAAATTCGACGGGCTTTATAGCGAAACCGTCCGATTAAATCGAATTCAAAAAGCAAAAGATATATGTTATTAGGAAACAAGATAAAGGAATTAAGAGACAAGCATGAGGTGCTGCAACGTCAACTGGCAGCATACTTGGAGATAGACACCCCAATGTTCAGCAAAATAGAACGTGGCGACCGCAGGGCAAAGCGAAGTCAAGTGATTCTGTTGGCAAAGTATTTCCATATAGACGAAAAGGAAATGCTCACTCTTTGGCTTGCCGACAAAGTATTGGATGCTTTGGAGGGTGAAGACGAATTGAAACTTACAGCCATTGAAACTGCAAAAGACGAGTTAATGGATGTTAATCGCTAATTTGCAGCAAACAGTTCATCTTCTGATATAAACAACGCAAGATTGATTTCTTGCATACAATGGGAACTTTATGGTATCATTTACGCTTCAATCCATAAAGTTCCTTTTGATTTACAGATACTATATGCACTTGCAAAGCTACAAAATATTTCTTAGATATTTCTCTTTTTTATGTAAAACCTACTTCTCCCCACCGCCTCCTACACCTTATTATATATCCCTCCAGCCCATAATAGTGGGGTAATATATGTTTCTACCATATTTGTGGTATGCGAAATGCCGTGTTTGTGCTATTGTGGGTATGCAAGAAAGTGCGTATCTTTGCAATGTCAATAATAAAAGAACGCAACATTATTTATAAACGGCTGCGGCGTGACACTGGCGATGACAAGCGGTGTATAGCGCTGGTGGCATAAAACTAAAGAAAGGACATACAATCATGAGCAACAAGAAACTTCATTTCGAGACACTGCAACTGCACGTAGGACAAGAACAGCCCGACCCCGCTACCGACGCTCGCGCGGTGCCTATCTACCAAACCACCTCGTATGTGTTTCGCAATTCGCAACACGCAGCCGACCGTTTCGCCCTTCGCGACCCAGGTAACATTTACGGCCGTTTGACCAACTCTACTCAGGGTGTGTTTGAAGATCGTGTGGCTGCTCTTGAAGGTGGCGTGGCTGCCTTGGCTGTAGCATCAGGCGCTGCCGCTGTAACTTATGCTCTGCAAAACATTGTTCAGGCTGGCGACCACATTGTTGCTGCCGACAACCTGTATGGTGGTTCGTTCAACCTCATTACCCACACACTTGAAACACAGGGCGTAACAAACACTATTGTAAACGTAAACGACCTGGCTGCCCTTGAGGCCGCTATACAGCCCAACACTAAGGTGGTGTATGCCGAGACCTTTGGTAACCCAAACTCTGACGTTACCGACCTTGAGGCCGTGGCTGCTGTGGCACATAAGCACAACATCCCATTTATTGTTGATAACACCTTTGGCACACCGTTCCTCATTCGTCCTATCGAACATGGTGCCGACGTGGTGGTACACTCGGCCACTAAGTTTATCGGCGGACATGGTTCAAGTCTTGGCGGTGTAATTGTCGACGGTGGCACTTTCGACTGGAAAGCTAATGCCGACAAGTATCCCACACTGGCCAAGCCCGACCCCTCATACCACGGCGCCATCTTTGCCGATGTAGCTGGCAAGGCAGCCTTCGTTACCCGCATACGTGCCGTCATCTTGCGCGACACGGGTGCCGCCATCTCGCCCTTCAACGCATGGATATTGCTGCAAGGTCTTGAAACCCTGTCGCTGCGTGTAGAACGTCATGTGGCTAATGCGCTGAAGGTAGTCGACTTCTTGGCTCATCATCCCAAGGTAGAGAAGGTAAACCACCCATCATTGCCCTCGCATCCCGACCACGAGCTGTACAAAAAATATTATCCCAACGGCGGTGGCAGCATCTTTACCTTTGAGATAAAGGGTGGCGAAGCAGCAGCCTGGAAGTTTATCGACTCGCTTAAGATCTTCTCGCTGTTGGCCAACGTGGCCGACGTGAAGAGCCTTGTGATACATCCCGCCACTACCACCCACTCGCAGATGTCGCCCGAAGAGCTTGCGCAGCAACACATCACGCCGTCGACCATCCGCTTGAGCATTGGCGTTGAGCACATCGACGACATTATTGATGATTTGCAGCAAGCCTTCGACCAAATTTAAATAAACATTTTCGTCGCCCCCGTAAAAACAGAAAGGAAAGATATTATGGCAAAGATAGCAAAGAAGCTGACCGACCTCATTGGCAACACGCCACTGCTGGAGCTTGATAAATTTTCGGCCGCGAAAGGACTAAAAACCCCCATCATTGCAAAGGTAGAATATTTCAACCCTGGCGGAAGTGTGAAAGACCGCATAGCGCTGGCCATGATTGAAGATGCCGAGCAGAAAGGTTTGTTGAAGCCTGGCGCCACCATCATCGAGCCCACCAGCGGTAACACGGGTGTAGGCCTGGCACTGGTGTCGGCCGTGAAGGGCTATAAGCTCATCCTCACCATGCCCGAGACCATGAGCATTGAGCGCCGCAACCTGGTGAAAGCCTACGGCGCTACGGTGAAACTGACGAGTGGTAAAGATGGCATGCCCGGCGCTATCAAAGCAGCCGAAGAGTTGCGCGACAGCATACCTGGCGCCGTAATCTTACAGCAGTTTGAGAACGCCGCTAACCCACGTCGTCACTACGAAACCACGGGTAAGGAGATATGGGAACAGACCGATGGTAAGGTAGATATTGTGGTGGCTGGTGTAGGCACTGGTGGCACCATATCGGGCATAGGCAAACGCCTGAAAGCGTATAACCCCAACGTTAAGGTGGTGGCTGTAGAACCCGCCTCGTCGCCCGTGCTGAATGGTGGTAAGAGTGGCCCACATAAAATTCAGGGCATAGGTGCTGGCTTTGTGCCTAAGACCTATGATGCAGGCGTTATTGACGAGGTGCTCGACATTGACAACGACGATGCCATACGCACAGGTCGCGAGTTGGCACGTGAAGAAGGATTGCTGGTAGGTATCTCGTCGGGTGCAGCTGCCTTTGCTGCCGCACAGTTGGCTAAACGTCCTGAAAATGAGGGCAAAACCATTGTGGCGATATTGCCCGATACTGGCGAGCGCTATCTGTCAACGGTGCTCTACGCCTTCGACGAATATCCACTTTAATAGGTAACGCATATTATCAAGAAACGATATCATTAATTGCTAACGATTGTATTGTCATTTCAACGAAATGGCGCTTTATGAAAGGGGCGGCACGCGATGTGCTGTCCCTTTTTTAGGGTTCATGCGGGGCGTGGAGTGATATTATCCAAGTAGGACGGTGGCCTCCGGAGGGCACTGAAAAAGTCCTTAGCAACATCTTTTAATATTTACCATCTGTACAT
>OHEU01000467.1_pt1 | contig 24381 bp, 23 predicted proteins | sample 1567341 | NCBI WGS metagenome assembly OHEU01 (sample SAMEA3879524, study PRJEB24766) | human gut metagenome | biome: human-associated habitat; feature: feces | place: USA | collected 1985/1987 | reverse complement strand
CAATTTGAACAAAGCTATTGTTTAGCAGTAAATTCACAGCAGATAAATAATTACGCATTACGAATTACGCATTACGCATTGAAAAAACTTTTTCAAAACTCTTGCAAATTAAAAAAATATGGTGTATAATATAAGAAACATTTGTTTTGATAAAATTATACGGGAGGAACATTATGGAAGAAAAGAACAGCGTACCGAACGTCCACGCAGGACACAGACAGCGTATGAAGGAAATGTTCCTCAAAAACGGGTTCGAGGGATTCAGTGAGCATCAGATACTTGAAATGGTGCTTTTTTATTCCTGCCCGAGAATCGATACCAACGAAATTGCACATAATCTTATTGACCGCTTCGGCGGCTTATGCGGCGTTTTTGACGCTTCGGTGGACGATCTTGTCGCTATCGGAAGAATTTCGCTCAACTCTGCCGTGCTTATAAAAATGATACCGCTCTCGATGAGGGCTTACAATATGTCGCGCATCGAACACAGCGTTTTCGATAATACGGATAAGCTTTGCGAGCTGTTCAAAGGCTGTTTTCCGGGCGATGCAAAGGAGTGCTTCTACGTTGCCGCATTCGATGACGACCTCCACCTCGTCCGAAACAGCATCGTCTGCAAGGGAGGACCTTCCTCTGCGCCCGTTGATATGCGCAGACTTGCGGAGATAGTCCTGCGTTCGGGTGCATCGCTCGTTGCGATAGCGCACAACCACCCGAAAGGCTCGTGTGAGCCGTCCGATACCGATGTTCTGACAACAAGGCGAATAATGTCGTTTCTTTCAACTTTTGGCGTGCGGCTGCTCGACCATATCATTGTCGGCAGAGATGGCGCTGTTTCAATGCGAAAGAGCGGTATGCTGCCGAGTATGTGACGTGAACTGCAATGAAAGGAAAACGCTATGGATTTTAAGCTTCATTCCGATTATACGCCTGCAGGTGACCAGCCGAAAGCTATCAGCGAGCTTGTTGAGGGCGTAAAAAACGGCTATAAGGAACAAACCCTGCTTGGTGTAACAGGTTCGGGCAAAACCTTTACAATGGCGAACGTAATCGCACAGCTCAACCGTCCTGCGCTTGTTTTTGCACATAATAAAACCCTCGCCGCACAGCTTTGCTCCGAATTCAAGGAATTTTTTCCCGAAAATGCTGTCGAATACTTCGTTTCCTACTATGATTATTACCAGCCTGAGGCGTATATACCCTCGACCGACAGCTATATCGAAAAGGATTCCGCAATAAATGACGAAATAGACCGACTTCGCCACAGTGCAACCTTTGCCCTCGCCGAGCGCAGGGACGTTATAATAGTAGCGTCCGTTTCCTGCATCTACACCCTTGGTTCTCCTATAGATTACCGAACAATGGTAGTTTCTGTACGTCAGGGTGCGCAGATGTCGCGCGAAGAACTGCTTGCAAAGCTCGTTTCTATCCAGTATGAGCGAAACGATTTGAGTTTTACCCGAAACAAGTTCCGTGTAAGGGGAGATACCGTTGAGATCTTCCCTGCAGGTGCGACCGATACAGCTATCCGAGTTGAATTTTTCGGGGACGAGGTCGACCGTATCTCCGAGTTTGATCCTCTCACGGGAAATGTCACCTCAACAATCTCACACGCCGCAATTTACCCTGCTTCGCACTATGTTATCTCGCGCGAAAAAATGAACGGCGCAATAGGGGAGATAGAGCGTGAACTCGAGGAGCGCATCAAGTATTTCAAGGACAACGATAAGCTTATCGAAGCGCAGCGTATCGAACAGCGTACACGCTATGATATAGAAATGCTCGAGGAAATTGGCTTCTGCAAGGGCATTGAGAACTATTCGCGAATCCTTGCAGGACGTGAACCGGGCAGCATACCATATACACTGCTCGACCACTTCCCGAAGGACTTTCTGCTTTTTGTGGACGAGAGCCACGTTTCACTTCCGCAGATACGCTCAATGAGCGCAGGCGACCGAGGACGTAAGACCACCCTCGTTGATTATGGTTTCCGACTTCCGTCAGCGTTCGATAACCGTCCGCTCACCTTTGATGAATTCTACGACAAGATAGGTCAGGCGATATTCGTTTCGGCAACCCCCGGACCGTTCGAGCGTGAAAAGTCCGAGCAGATAGTTGAACAGGTGATTCGTCCGACGGGACTTGTTGACCCCGAGATCATCGTCAAGCCCGTTCAGGGGCAGATCGAAGACCTCCTGCTTGAAATAAACGAGCGCACAGCAAAGGGCGAGCGTGTTCTTGTCACGACATTGACGAAGAAAATGGCGGAAGACCTCACAGCTTACCTCGATAAAATGGGCGTAAAAGTCCGCTATATGCATTATGATATCGACACTATCGAGCGAATGGAGATAATCCGTGACCTGCGACTTGGCGAATTTGACGTTCTTGTCGGAATAAACCTTTTGCGTGAGGGACTTGATATACCCGAGGTCTCGCTCGTTGCGATCCTTGATGCCGATAAGGAAGGCTTCCTGCGTTCGGAAAGCTCGCTTATCCAGACGATAGGCAGAGCCGCACGAAATTCGCACGGTCAGGTAATAATGTACGCCGACAGCGTAACACGTTCAATGGAAAGCGCGATAAACGAAACCGAACGCCGCCGCAAAATTCAGCTCGAATACAACGAAAAGCACGGTATCAAGCCGAAAACTATCATCAAGGACGTTCGTGACGTTATCAAAATTTCGTCCAAGAGCGAAACGGACGGCAAGACTTCAAAGCAGAAACAGAAGCAGATGTCCGCCGCAGAAAAGCAGGCGCTTATCGAGAAGCTCACCGTCGAGATGAAGAACGCCGCAAAGCTGCTTGAATTTGAACACGCCGCTTATCTGCGTGACAGGATAAACGAACTTAAAGGAAAGAAGTGACATAATGGCTTTTGATTTCAAGAAAGAATACAAAGAATTTTATATGCCGAAAAGCCGCCCCGAAATTCTCACCGTTCCCAAAATGAACTATATTGCCGTCCGAGGCGAGGGCGACCCGAACGAAGCGGACGGTGCGTACAAAAAGGCAGTCGGGGTGCTTTACTTCGTTGCATATACAATAAAAATGAGCTATAAAGGCTCGCATAAAATAGACGGATTTTTCGAGTATGTCGTTCCGCCGCTCGAAGGCTTTTGGCGGCAGGGCAGCAACAGCGATATCGACTTTTCCGACAAGGGAAAGTTCAGTTGGATATCCGTTATCCGCCTGCCCGATTTTGTCACGGAGGAAGATTTTCGGTGGGCGGTCGAAGAAGCTTCAAGAAAGAAAAAGTTCGACTGCTCGGCGGCTGAATTTCTCACCGTTGACGAGGGACTATGCGTTCAGATAATGCACATCGGAGCTTATGACGATGAACCGCGCTCGGTCGCGCTTATGGACGACTTTATAAAGGAAAACGGCTATGAAAACGACCTGACCGATGCTCGGCTTCATCACGAAATATATATTTCCGACCCGAACAAGACCATTCCCGAAAAGCGGAAAACGGTTATCCGACACCCGATAAAATTTGCAGAAAAATAAAGGAACGGGTAAGCTTTACCCGAATATGAAAGAGGAAAAAGAAAATGCCAACCGACAAAATAATCATCAAAGGCGCAAGGGAGCATAACCTTAAAAATGTCGATCTCGAAATTCCCCGTGACAAGCTTATCGTTATGACGGGACTTTCGGGCAGCGGCAAATCCTCGCTTGCGTTCGATACGATATATGCAGACGGACAGCGCCGCTATATGGAAAGCCTTTCGTCTTATGCCCGAATGTTCCTCGGACAGATGGAAAAGCCCGATGTTGACAGCATCGAGGGACTATCTCCGGCAATTTCGATAGACCAGAAAAGCACTTCGAACAACCCACGTTCAACGGTCGGAACTGTCACCGAAATTTACGATTATCTCCGACTTCTGTATGCACGGATAGGCGTTCCGCATTGCCCCGTCTGCGGCAGAGAGATAAAACAGCAGACCGTTGACCAGATCGCCGACACGATAACAGCACTCCCCGAGGGAACAAAGCTCCAGATACTTGCCCCCGTCATAAGAGGACGAAAGGGCGAGCATACAAAGGAGCTTGAACGTGCGAAAAAGTCGGGCTATGTCCGTGTGCGCTGCGACGGCATCATCTACGATCTGAGCGAGGAGATAAAGCTCGAAAAAAACAAGAAGCACAACATTGAGATAGTCGTTGACCGACTTGTCATAAAAGAGGGGATAACCTCACGCCTTACCGACAGCGTTGAGACCGCCTCGGCTATTTCGGGCGGCATCGTCATCGCAGACGTTATCGGCGGAAAGGAAATGCTTTTTTCGCAGAATTACGCCTGCCCCGAGCATAATATCTCCATTGAGGAGCTTACACCGAGAATGTTCTCGTTCAACAACCCGTTCGGTGCTTGCCAGAAGTGTATGGGTCTTGGCGTTTTCCGCAGGATAGACCCCGACCTCGTTATCCCGAACAAGGAGCTTTCGATAAAGCAGGGCGCAATAAAGGCGATGGGCTGGAATACTCTCAGCAATGATTCTATAGCAATGATGTACTACTCCGCAATTGCCGATGAATACGGCGTTTCGCTCGATACACCCGTGAAAGACCTGCCGAAAGAGGCTGTCAATGCCTTTCTCTACGGCACGGGCGAAAAAAAGCTGAAGATCGTCCGTTCAAACGTCTACGGCGGCGGAACTTACTATCAGCCGTTCGAGGGCATACTGAACAACCTCCAGCGCCGCTATAACGAAACCAGCTCCGAGTATAGCCGCTCCGAGATAGAGGATTGTATGAGCGAAGTGCTTTGCCCCGACTGTCACGGAAACCGACTTAAACCCGAAAGCCTTGCGGTTACTGTCGGCGGAAAGAACATCTCCGAGCTTACCGATATGTCCGTAAATGCCGCATTTGACTTCTTCTCGAACCTTGAACTCACCGAAACACAGCGTCTTATCGGCGAGCGCATCATAAAGGAAATAAACAGCCGACTTGGTTTTCTGAAAAGCGTTGGACTTGAATACCTCACGCTTTCACGATCGGCGGCAACGCTTTCGGGCGGCGAAAGCCAGCGAATCCGTCTTGCAACGCAGATAGGCTCGTCACTCGTCGGAGTGCTCTATATCCTCGATGAGCCGTCCATCGGACTTCATCAGCGTGATAATGACAAGCTCATCGCAACGCTGAAAAAACTGCGTGACTCGGGAAATACCGTTATCGTTGTCGAACACGATGAAGACACGATGCGAAGTGCGGATTATATTGTCGATGTAGGTCCGTATGCAGGCGTTCACGGCGGCGAGATAGTCGCAGCGGGAACAGTTGAGGACATCGAAAAGTGCGAACGTTCCATAACGGGTCAGTATCTCAGCGGAAAGCGGTTCATTCCCGTCCCGACCGAGCGCAAAAAGGGCAGCGGAGAGTTCCTCCGAATTTTCGGTGCGGCTGAAAATAACCTTAAGCATATCAATGTTGAAGTTCCGCTCGGAATTTTCACCTGCGTAACGGGCGTTTCGGGAAGCGGAAAGTCCTCGCTCGTCAACGGAATAATCTATAAACACCTCGCCGCAAAATTGAATCGTGCAAAGATAAGACCGGGCAAATTCGACCGAATGGAGGGACTGGAAAACCTTGATAAGGTCATTGCTATCGACCAGTCGCCGATAGGAAGAACACCCCGTTCCAACCCTGCAACATATACAGGCGTTTTCAACGATATCCGTGAACTTTTTGCAGGTACGAACGATGCAAAAATGAAAGGCTACGGTCCGGGAAGATTCTCGTTCAACACCAAGGGCGGACGCTGCGAAGCCTGCGAGGGCGACGGCATCATAAAGATAGAAATGCACTTCCTGCCCGACGTTTTCGTGCCTTGCGAGGTCTGCAATGGCAAGCGCTATAACCGTGAAACGCTTGACGTTTACTATAAGGGCAAAAATATATATGACGTTCTCGAAATGACGGTCGATGAGGGAGTTGAGTTCTTCGCAAATATCCCGAAGATCGCACGAAAGCTCAAAACCCTGCAGGAAGTCGGACTTGGCTATATCAAAATAGGTCAGTCCTCAACAACGCTCTCAGGCGGCGAAGCGCAGAGAGTAAAGCTTGCGACCGAACTTTCCAAACGTGCAACGGGCAGAACGTTCTATATCCTCGATGAACCGACAACGGGGCTTCACACAGCCGATGTCCACAAGCTTATTGAAGTCCTGCAAAGGCTCACCGAGGGCGGAAATACCGTACTGGTCATAGAGCATAACCTCGATGTGATAAAAACAGCCGACTATATCATCGACCTCGGACCCGAGGGCGGCGTAGGCGGCGGAACGCTCGTAAAATGCGGCACTCCCGAGGAGATCGCAAAGTGTGCAAAGTCTTATACGGGCAAATATTTGAAGAAGTATTTGAAGTAAAACGGAGCTGAAAAAATGCTTACACAGGCTATCCAAAGACGTATCCGTGAACTGTGCGATGAGAGAAACATCACGCTCAATAAATTATCGACGATATGCGGCATTACGCAGTCAACGCTTAATAATATCATCTCACGAAGCAGCACAAAACCCACAGTCTCAACGATAAAAAAGATATGTGACGGTCTTGATATAACACTTTCCGAATTTTTTGATACGGAATACTTCGACAGCTTGGAGCAGGAGATAAAATAATTTAAAAAGGCGCAGGAGTTTGATTTCCTGCGCCTTTCGGTTTATATTGATATTTTAGAACGAACCAAGATACTTTTTCTGCTCTTCGGAAAGCGAATCTATCTCCATTCCCCAGAACTTTATCTTGCGGCGTGCGACCTCGTTGTCGATGTACTTCGGAACATCGACAGTCATTCCGTCTGCACCGATATTTCCCTTGTTCTTTACAAGATGAAGTGCGGAAAGTGCCTGAATTGCAAAGCTCATATCCATTATCTCGGCAGGGTGTCCGTCACCTGCGGCGAGGTTAACAAGTCTGCCCTCGGCGATAACGTTGACAGTGTTTCCGTTGGAAAGCTTATAGCCCATAATGTTCTTTCGTGCGACCCTTGACTCAACGGCAATTCTGCGGAGAGCGGCAACATCGACTTCGACATCGAAATGTCCTGCGTTGCAGCAGATAGCACCGTCTTTCATAAGATAGAAATGCTCCTCGGTGATAACGTCACGGCAGCCTGTTACGGTGATGAAGAAATCTCCGACCTTTGCGGCTTCGCTCATCTTCATTACCTTAAAGCCGTCCATTACAGCTTCCATTGCCTTTATCGGGTCAACTTCGGTAACGATGACCTCTGCACCAAGTCCCTTTGCACGCATCGCAACGCCCTTGCCGCACCAGCCATAGCCTGCAACAACAACGTTCTTTCCTGCAACGATAAGGTTGGTCGTGCGGTTGATGCCGTCCCAGACGGACTGACCCGTGCCGTAGCGGTTGTCGAAAAGATGCTTGCAGTCGGCATTGTTTACAAGAACCATCGGGAATTTGAGTTCCTTTGCCTTGTCCATTGCGATAAGACGGATAATGCCCGTTGTGGTCTCCTCACAGCCGCCGATAACATCGGCAATTTTGTCCTTGTATTCAGTGTGGATAAGGTGAACAAGGTCGCCGCCGTCATCGATGATAATGTTAGGGCCTGCTTCGATGACCCTTGATGTGTGGCGGTGGTACTCTTCATCGGTAGCACCGTACCAAGCGAAAACGTTAAGTCCGTCGTGAACGAGCGCAGCCGCAACATCGTCCTGCGTTGAGAGCGGATTGCTGCCCGTGACGTACATCTCAGCACCGCCTGCCGCAAGAACCTTGCAAAGGTAAGCCGTCTTTGCTTCAAGATGTACCGAAAGCGCAACCTTTACGCCTGCAAAAGGCTTTGTTTCGGAAAATTCCTTTTCAATGCTGCGTAAAAGCGGCATATTAGCCTTTACCCAGTCAATTTTTATCTCACCGTCCTGCCAAAGTTCGGGATCTCTGATCTCACTGTTCATATTTTTATTCCTTTCGTTTTAAAATAAGTGGGAAATCGGGCGGATATGGAATCCGCATAATGAAATTCGGAATTATTTTTATAGCATTATATCGAAATTAAATTAATATAATCTGAACGGAAAACCCGTCCCCAACAGTAATTGACGTAAATTTTCAGAATCAAATAATTACGAATTACGCATTACGAATTACGCATTAATAATTCCCTGCCTCTTCGGGGACTTTGTCCGATTGCTGTATGCCGAGAAGAGTGTATTCGTCACCACGCTTCTGAACGATGTAGTTCACATATTTTTCGGGCTTGGGCGTTTCATCACCCGTGAGCGTGAGCCACGCAGGCGTTGGCGAAACATAACCGACAGTTATAGTGTAGCTTTCGCCGACCCTCGTTATGTCCTCAATGTAAGGGGAGTAGGTGAAGTATTTCGGGTTTGCAGGTATTCGGTAGGACTTTATATCCTCGTTGTAGTAAAACTGTAAGTCCGCACCGAGGATAGACTGATGCTTTATCGAAAGTCCCGTTCCGAAGAGCTTCGCCGCGTGCTGTTCAACATCAAGCTCGGGAACGATTATCATATCGAAGTCCGAGTCGTACTTGCTCTTGTCCTCGTAAAGAATGATATCCCAGATAGCCGCCGTTATAACAGTGTCACTGCGAAGCTTTACGCTCTGTCCGAACGGCGCAGGGTCGCATATTACAACGGGGTAGATAAAGCGAGCAAATTCGGTCTTTTGCTGAGTGTTGTCGGCGAACGCTTTTATCTTGTCAACGGTGAAGTTCACAGTCGAAAAAAGTCCTATCACCGCAAGTATCATCATCATTGCACCGAGGATAAGATAACCCTTGCGCTTGCCGCCCTTGCCGAGGTCGGGCATCTCAGGCTCGGGTTCAGCCATTGTCAGCTCCGCAAGCTCCTCCGTCTGCTCGCCGAGTGCATCGTCAAACATCCTGCGTATGTTTTCGATCGATTCGTCAAGCTTTTTTTCGGGCTTTTTCTTTTCCGAAGCGGTCGGTTCTTTTGCAGGCTTTGGCTCTTTGGGAACTTTGGGCGCTTTCGCAGACTTCGGCGGCTTTGCCTTTTTCTTCTTTTTTCCGTTTGATTTTACATAGCTGTCGTAGTCAAAAATGTCCTTGTCCTTATTATCGTTATTGTTCATAAAACCACCTTGAAATAATTTTGCGCTGTTTTAGGATTAAGCGCGTATCTGACCGTTTCCTCCGATGAGGAATTTCATCGAGGTGAGTTCACGAAGTCCCATAGGTCCTCTTGCGTGAAGCTTCTGGGTCGAAATTCCTATCTCTGCGCCGAGTCCGAACATTCCGCCGTCCGTGAACGCAGTTGAAACGTTGACATAAACTGCCGCCGCATCGATCTCCTTTTGGAAACGTTCAGCGTTCGCAAGGTCGTTTGTAACGATACATTCCGAGTGATGGGTCGTGTATCTGTCAATGTGTGCAATAGCCTCGTCAAGCGACTTTACGACCTTTACAGAGATGATGTAATCGAGAAATTCGGTCGCATAGTCCTCTTCGGTCGCGGGAACAACACTGTCGCCGAGAATAGCCTTTGTGCGCTCGCAGCCCCTTATCTCAACGTGCTTTTCGTCAAGCTTTGCCTTTATCATCGGGAGAAATTCTTCCGCAGCATTTTCGTGTACAAGCAGAGATTCAACAGCGTTGCAGACCGAAACGCGGCGCGTCTTGCCGTTGTTGACGATGCTCACAGCCATTGGAAGATCAGCCGTTTCATCAACGAAAACGTGACAGTTTCCCGTGCCGGTTTCAATTACGGGAACGGTCGCATTCTGCTTGCAGGCACGGATAAGTCCTGCGCCGCCTCTCGGGATAAGCACGTCAATGTAGTCGGAGCAGCGCATAAGCTCGTTTGAAACCTCTCTTGAAGTGTCCTCAACGAACTGGATAAGATCCTCTGGCAAACCGACCTTCGCAAGTGCCGACCTCATGATGCTGCAAAGACAGCGGTTCGAGTTGAAAGCTTCTTTGCCGCCTCGGAGGATAACAGCGTTGCCCGATTTAAGGCAAAGCACAGCTGCATCGACTGTAACATTAGGTCTTGACTCAAAAATTATAGCAATAGTGCCGAGCGGAACACGAACCTTTGTGATGCTCATTCCGTTCGGGCGAACGCTGCCGCTTATGACCTCGCCGATAGGGTCTTCAAGCTTGATAACATCGTCAACGCCGTCAGCGATGCCGTTTATTCTGTCAGCGGTAAGGCGAAGTCTGTCCTGCATCGCCTCGCTCATTCCGTTTTCACGGGCAGCGATAAGGTCAGCGTTGTTTGCGTCAAGTATGATGTCAACGCCCTCTCTCAAAGCGGCGGATATTGCGGCAAGTGCAGCGTTCTTTTCGGCGGTGCTTGCCGTTGCGGCAGCCTTTCTGCAAGCCTTTGCACGGCTGCCGAGTGTTTCAGCGTAATTCATAGCAGTTCCTCCTTAGTCCTTGGCGGTGAAAAGCGTTCCGACCTGCTTTCCGTCAAAAAGATCGTAGAGCTGATCGGGCTTTCTGCCGTTGAGTATCACCATATCAATGCCGCCGTCCATAGCGATCTTGGCAGCGTTGAGCTTCGTTATCATTCCTCCCGTGCCAAGTCCCGAAACAGCGTCGGTAGCAAGCGCACGGATATCATCGTTTATTTCGTGTACAACCGGGATAAGCTTTGCATCGGGGTTCGTGTTCGGGTTGGAGTCGTAGAAACCGTCAATGTCCGAAAGGATTATCAGCAGGTCAGCCTTTGCGATAATAGCCGCATAAGCACCGAGCGAATCGTTCTCGCCGATCTCAAGCTCCAGCTCATCGATAGCGACCGTGTCATTTTCATTGATTACGGGGATAACTCCGTGCGAAAGAAGCTCCTCCATAGTGTTGACGATGTGGTGGCTTCTCGGACCTTCAATGCTGTATTTCGTGAGAAGAAGCTGCGCAACGGTGAGGTTGTACTGACCGAAAAGCTTGTCATACATATACATAAGCTCGCACTGCCCGATAGCTGCGCACGCCTGCTTCAGACGTGTTTCTTTTGGGCGTTCGGTCAGACCGAGCTTCGAGCGTCCGAGAGCGATAGAGCCGGACGAAACGAGCGTCAGCTCCTTGCCGCTGTTCTGAATGTCAGCCATTGCCTTTACAAGATTCTCCATTCGGCGGATATTGAGCTTTCCCGTGTTGTGTGTGAGCGTGGACGAGCCAAGCTTTATTACCACTCTTTTTTTATCGTTGATGTTAAACATTGTTTTTCTCCTTTAAGTAAATTTCCCCGAGCCGTTTCAGATTTTTGATGCCGTCTTTGTTCCATGTCAAAGTAATCTTCAGCAGTCCGCACGGAAAATCATCGCAAACGCCGCAGAACCGAACGTTGTGTTCCCGACAGCATTTGCAGAGCGAACATTCGCTGCTCCACATTCTGACGCAGATACCGCCGTTGTTGTTGCAGCCGACACATTCGCCGCTTTTGTAATGCTCGCAGCCCGTGCAGTCACCGCCGCAGGCAGTTATATTCGTAAAGTCCATATCAGTTCACCTTATTTATAGGTTTTCCTGCGATAAACGCCGCAAGATTTTCCGCAGCGACTTTCATCAAGCGCCTGCGGGTGTCAATGGGCGACCAGGCAACGTGCGGAGTTATCATACATTTGTCCGAACCGAGCAGAGGGTCGTCCGCAGCCATCGGCTCCTGCGCAAGCACATCAAGCCCTGCCGCCGCAATTATCCCGTTGTCAAGTGCATACCGCAGATCGGCTTCGTTCACAACAGCACCTCGGGAGGTGTTTATGAGCATAGCAGTCGGCTTGCACTTTTTCAGAAAGTCAATGTCAACAAGTCCGTTCGTTTCGGGTGTGAGAGGGCAGTGCAGAGTGATAAAATCAGCTTGCGAAAGCATTTCGTCAAGCGAAACATATTCAACGCCGTCCTCATTGCGGACAGTGCGTGTGTGAACAAGCACTTTCATTCCGAATGCACGGGCGATACGGGCAACAGCATGACCTATCCTGCCGAAACCGTAAATTCCGAGGACTTTTCCGTCAAGCTCAACAGTAGGGTAATCGAACACCGAGAACGAAGCCGAGCGAACCCAGCCGCCGTCCTTGACAAAGCGGTCATAATCGCCCGTCCTGTTGCAGTAGCGGAGAATGTATGCGAAAACCTGCTGCGCCACCGCCATATCGGAGTAAGCAGGAACGTTCGTCACAGCTATTCCCAAGCGTGAAGCCGCTTCAAGGTCAACATTGTTGTAACCCGTTGCGCAGATGCCAATGTAGTGCAGATTCGGGCATTTCTCCATAATTTCAGCCGTAAAAGGCGTTTTGTTGCAAAGCACAGCCTCCGCATCACCGATGTTCTCGACTATCTTATCGGCAGGAGTGAGCGGAAACTCACGGACTTCGCCCAATTTATAAATATCATCGAAAGGAATATCGCCACGGGAAACGGAAGCCGCCTCGAGCATAACAATTTTCATATCTTTTCCCTCTAATCATAACAGATAACTAATTATATCACATTTTGAAGCTTTATTCAAGTAAAATTATAAAAAATCTGCGTCAAGGGTTTGGTAAAAATATTCGTAGACCGAAAAATCGTTTGTGCAATGCGGGACGGGAAACCCGTCACCTACAGAGAATTTGCCTGAAATGCAGGTATTGAAACGGACGGATATAGGATCCGCCCCTACGGAAGAGTGTTTTTTGCTGTAATTTTGCGAAGAAATAATAATTCCGAATTCCGAATTCCGCATTTAAATAATTACAGCATTTTGCATAATTTCTCCCGAATTATGCCGAAACAATTCTACTTGTGTTTTCCCGAAAAAAGGAGTAAAATAGAAAAGTCGGCGGCTTAAAGTCAGGTAATGTGAAGAAATATTTTGCGTTACCGAGCGGACAGCTTTGGATAATTTGCAAACTGACCTGCCAATTACCCAAAGCGGTTTGCTTTGCTGCCAAATTTTTTTTGCAAAAAATGGGATCAAGGGGTGTTTTTTCTTGAATATCTTCAAAAACTACGGAACAAGGCTCAAAACCGAGTTCAAGGGCTACAACGCAGGAGCGTTCGCAAAGGACGCACTCGCAGGCGTCACCGTAGCAGCAGTCGCTCTTCCGCTCGCACTCGCATTCGGCGTGTCTTCTGGCGCAACTGCCGCAGCCGGTCTTGTTACCGCTATCATCGCAGGCATCGTTATCGGCGCACTTTCGGGCGGCTCGTATCAGATAAGCGGTCCGACAGGTGCAATGACAGCTATCCTGCTCTCGCTCGTTGCTAAATATCAGCTTCAGGGCGTTTTCATAGCAAGCCTTATGTCGGGCGTTATCCTGCTGATATGCGGACTTTTAAAGCTCGGCAAGATAGTTTCCTACCTGCCGCTGCCCGTTATCACAGGCTTTACCTCGGGCATCGCAATAATCATCGCTTTCGGTCAGATAAACAACTTCACGGGTCTTACCTGCAAGGGCGACTCCACTATCTCAAAAACGATAAGCTACTTCACTCTGGAGCAGCATTTCAATCTCGCTGCGTTCCTTATCGGCGCTGCAGTCGTTGTCTTTATGGCTTTTTATCCGAAAAAAATAAACCAGTATTTCCCCGGTTCGCTCGCAGCAATTATCCTCGCAACTGTCGCAGAGTTTATCTTTGACTTTGACGTTACGCAGGTAGGGGAGATACCCAAGAGCATCTTCCTCCCCGACAGACTTGAGGTTTCCGCTATCACTGTCCCACAGCTCGAAGCGCTCATCGTTCCCGCTATCTCGATCGCAGCACTCGGACTTATCGAAAGCCTCCTCTGCGGCGCTTCGGCAGGCAGAATGAAGAATGAAAAGCTCGATGCAAATCAGGAGCTTATCTCACAGGGCATCGGCAATATGGTCATTCCGTTCTTCGGCGGAGTTCCTGCAACAGCCGCTATCGCAAGAACGGCCGTTGCTATCAAATCGGGCGGAAAAACAAGACTTACAAGCGTTTTCCACTCAATAGTCCTCCTCGCTGCAATGTTCTTCCTTGCTCCCGTTATCTCGAGAATACCTCTCGCAGCTCTCGCAGGCGTACTTATGATGACAGCTTGGAGAATGAACGACTGGAAGGTCATCAAGGGCATCTTCAACCGCAAAATAAAGACACAAATGGCACAGTTCCTACTTACAATGATCGCAACGGTCATCTTCGACCTTACTATCGCAATTCTTATCGGCGTACTCTTTTCTGTTATAATGTTCGTCCTCAAGGTTTCGGATATGCAGATAAGCGTTTCCGAAGTTGATCCCGAAAGACTTCCAAACCACCCCGACCACCTCAAGGATAAGAGAACAGCCGTTGTCTATATGACAGGCCCGCTCTACTTCGGCACAGCGAATATCCTCGAAGATAAGCTCTCCGATATCTCCGACAGAGAAATAATAATCCTCTCGATGCGAGGCGTTCCGTTCGCAGACGCAAGCGGCGTTCAGGCTCTGCAGGAAGTCGTTGAGGAGCTTTCCAAGAAAGATGTAATGGTGTTCTTCACAGCTATCCAGCCGCCTGTTATGGAAATGATAGACCGCTGCGGTCTGAGCGCAGATGTGGGCAGCGACAAGTTCTTCTGGAGCACAGACAAGGCGATAGACGCTATCCTTACGGAAAACTGACATTCAATGCGTAATGCGTAATTCGTAATGCGTAATTATATTGTGCAAACCTTTCGAAAATGAAAACGGTATATTCACGGTATTATTTAGACCGTGAATGTACCGCTTTTTTATATTTTAACGAAACAGCAAAGCTAATTACGCATTACGCATTAAGCATTACGCATTAAAAAGCGTGTTATTCCAAATTCTATATGATTTATGCAAATTAGAGCAGAACACGCAAAATAACTTGACATTTTTTTCAGAAGTGCTATACTTTTTAATGGACAAAGGTTCACCTTAACGAATATTTTGGCGCAACCTTAAAAAATTATCGTTTTGGAGGCAATTTAATATGTCACAGGAATTTATCGTTGAAACATCGGCGCGTCACGTCCACGTTACAGAGGAGACCCTCGAAGTTCTCTTCGGCAAGGGTCATACCCTCACAAAGAAAAAGGATCTTTCGCAGCCGGGTCAGTACGCTTGCGAAGAGCGTGTAGAAGTAGTAGGACCTAAGAAGTCCCTCGCAAACGTTTCTATTCTCGGACCGTGCAGAAAGGCAGATCAGGTAGAGCTTTCCGCAACGGATGCACGTTCTATCGGCATCGCAGCTCCTATCAGAGAGAGCGGAGATACAGCAGGCTCGGGCGCTTGCAAGCTCGTAGGACCCTGCGGCGAGGTTGAGCTCAAAGAGGGCGTTATCGTTGCAAAAAGACATATCCACCTCACAAAGGCAGACGCAGAAGAACTCGGCGTAAAGGATAAGGACATAGTCTGGGTAAAGGTAGATACTCCCGAAAGAAAGGCTATCCTCGGCGACGTAGTATGCAGAGTTTCCGATTCTTATGCAAAAGCAATGCATATCGATACAGACGAAGCAAACGCTATCGGTTCCGTTCCGGGACTTACAGGCGTTATCGTTAAGCTGTAAGTTAATACATAAGGTCACCTCTAAAAACCACCGGCTAAAGCCTTAGCACCTCATCTGCTTGCAGATTTTCCGTCATCTTGCACATAAATTTCTTGACATACGACAGTATGCCTGCGAAATTTCTATACAATCTGACGAAAAATCTGACTGCGCATCTGAGGCACTATGGTTTTTAGAGGCGACCATAAATAAACAATGACGGTTTGTATGTTTGAAAAGTATGATTTGGAATATACAAGCCGTCAATTTTATATCTTGGAAAGTGAAATATATGAGAGCAGGAAAATTTTTTGCCGCTGTTTTAGCCACCGCAATGATTTTGGCAATGCCTATAAATGCAGCCGCCGCAGAGATCGATCTCGCACCTCAGACGGAAACAAAGGCCGTGACAAATCCCCATAAAGGCTGGGTGCAGTATGTCTACAGCCCTTGGTATTTTGAAAGTCCCGAGGAGGGGGTAAAAAACAACCCTGCATGGGATATCACTTCGGTGGTTTATTCCCGATTTAAGTGGAAAAATATCGAAACGGACGACGGCGTATATGACTGGTCGTCTATAGATGAAATGATATCTCTGTGCGAGGAGAACGGCAAGACCTTTGCTTTCGGAGTTATCCCGTCCGATTCGGGTTCAATTGATGAAAAAGGACTTGTTCCGCAGTTTGTCTATGACAAAGGCTGTAAATATGTTATGGCTAAGGCATCCAGCTTCTACAGCGAATCATCTGTACAGCGCACCCCCGTCTGGGACGACCCCGTGTATCTTAAAGAATTCTATAAATTCTCCGAAGCACTTGCGGAAAAATATGACGGCAATAAATCGGTCGAGTTCATCGACATCCGCGCGTTCGGCAACTGGGGAGAATGGCATACCTACGGCCTCGATGGCAGTACAATGCCGTCGCTGAAGATACAGAAGCAGTGCATTGAAAAATGGTCGAAGCTATTTAAAAAGACCACAGTCGTTTTCAATGCCTCAGATGATTTTCCCGAGCTTAACGATTATGCCGTTTCAAAGGGCGTGACGCTCCGCAGAGATGGGCTTCTCGGCGTTGACAACAGCGCAAAAAGCCTGTTGCCCGCGGCAGGAAAGCTTCCTGCGATCGGCGAAATGTGCTATGGCTACAGCAATCTTGCGGATAGGGGAAAGTGGTCGGACAGCGAGCTGAACAGAGCCATAAATGACGGAAAGCTTACATATCTTGCATTGGGCGGCGGAGTGACCGACGGAACGAGAATGTATAACGAGCGTAAAGACAGTGTTATATCCGCCGCAAATCGGCTCGGATATAATTTCACAGTCACATCGGCGAAGCTTGATACCTCCGACAAGACCTCAACGCTCACATTCAAGGTGAAAAATACGGGTACAGCACCTGCATTTTTTCCTCTCACGATGAAGATAGCGTTAACAGATAAAAACGGCAGGGTACTGAAAACGACAACTGCACAGTACGATGTCGGTTCAGGCTTGTTTGCTTCGGGCAAAACGCGCACATACAAATTCAAATTTAAAAATTCAGGCGTTCCGAAAAATGCGTATATTTCTCTCGGACTGTTTGAAAATGCCGAAGATGAACAGCCGAACGTGAAATTCTGCAACAAAAACACAGCGGAAAATAATTTCCTCGTCCTCGGAAAATACCGCAGAAAATAAAAACAGCCGCAAGGTTCGGTCGAAAGAACCTTGCGGCGAATTTTTTCGGTAAAATTTACTTCGTGAAAAATCTCTGCGAAACAGTGTAGCTTTCCTTTGGTTCAAGCTCAAAGTAACCCGTTTTTTCAAACGGAAGATCAAGATTAGCCGCATTGACCTGCGCAGTCATAGGCTCGGGGCAGAAGTAACCCATAAAGCCCTCATGATTCCATACTATCCAGAACTTGTACTCATCGTCAACTTCGTAGCAAATGCGCTTGCCGCTTGCCTTGTCCGTCATTACACAGCCGTAGAAATCCTCGCCGTCAAGCTTTATCGTGCCTGCGGTGTACATATCGTTGCATATATCCGTGAGAACAGGACATTTCGTGCCGTTCACATATTCAAGATCATAGTCGGTGAGCGCAAGCTGTCTGCCGTTCGGGAGCCAGCGCTTCTTGTTGAACTGTAGCTTCTTAACTGCGGGAACCTGAAGCGTGATGTCCTCCTGCTTTGCACCGTCAACGAACGGAGCGTTGATAGTCGTGTGCGTTGCAATGGAAACAGGCATCATGACCTTGGAGCAGTTTTTCAGCGTGATAGTGTGCGTAAGTCCCTTTGCCGAAAGGTCGATAGTTATCTCAGCCGTGAACTTTACGGGGAAGCAGTTGAAGAAATAGTCGCTCTCATCATATTTGTATGTTGTAGTAACGAATGCGTGGTTTTCGTCCGCACCCATTTCCTTTACCTTGTGAGCACGCTTGTGAAGAAAACCGTGAAGATGATTCTTGAAGCGTGTTTCGTTCTCGGGGAGATAGTAAACGTTGTCCGAAGTGCGGAGAACGCCCCTGTCATGACGGTTCGGAAGATAGAGTGTCGGAAGTCCCCAGATCTCGGGCGACTGCATGAATTCGGCAATGGTCATATCGTCCGAGTAACGGAAAATTTCCATTCCCTTTTCTTCGTCACGGAAACGCATAACGTTTGAACCGAGCGTAGGCATAACGAAAGCATGATAACCGCCGAACCAAAGCTCAACAGCGTCCACACCCTTGAATTTAGTCATTTCAGCACTGCTTTTTGACATTTATATCATTCCTTTATAAAATTATTTCTGTTTGGCAAGCAAAGTTTTACCGCAAAATACAGTACGAACCGCCCGAACGGACATCACTGTTCAGTTTTCGTATTCACGTACACGGAGCGGTATGCCGATGCTCATCGCAAGAGCCTTTGCACGGCTTATGTCCTCGGGGGGGATAACATCAACGACCGTGAAGACCACCTGCGGAAGATACGACTTGCAGTCAGCCGCAAACGAAAGCATCGCATCGAAAGCATCGTCCCACTTCGGGCGTGTAACTTCGTTGTATTTCTCCCTGCAGTAGGAGTTGAGCGATATCGAAACAATGTCAACAGCACCCTGCAAAAGCTTCGCCGTCGGAACACCGTGAATTTTGTCGCCAAGCCCGTTCGTGTTAAGACGGACTGTCACGTCACCGTAAGTAGCCTTGACGAATTCACCGACCGCAATTACCTCGTTCACCCTCTCCATAGGCTCGCCGTAGCCGCAGAAAACAACTTCTTTGTACTTCGACATATCGACCTTTGCAAAAGCCGCCTTTACCTCGTCCAAAGAGGGTTCGTGTTCAAGCCATAAGCTGTCACTGCCGTAAGCCCCGTCACCGTTGTGGCGGATACAGAACGTGCAGTTGCAAGGGCATTTGTTTGTAAGATTGATGTAGAGCTTTCCGCCGACATCATAAAGTATAGTCATTCTTTTTTTCATTTTAAACGCCTTATTTCTTATCGATCCTGAGCGAAATGTCGAACGCCTTTACCGAGTGGGTGAGCGCACCTACCGATACAATGTCAACACCCGTAGCCGCAACCTCAGCCATATTGTCGAGCGTAACATTTCCCGAAGCTTCGAGTACAGCCTTGCCGTCCGCAATTTCAACGCACTTCTTCATCTGTTCGCAGGTCATATTGTCGAGCATGATAACATCTGCATTGCAGGAAAGAGCCTCACGAAGCTCTTCCTCGTTTCGTACCTCAACTTCAATTTTTATCATGTGACCCATTCTGCTGCGGAGAGCCTCAACAGCCTTTGTGATGCTGCCGTAAGCGTCAATGTGATTGTCCTTGAGCATCGCACCGTCGGAGAGATTGTAGCGGTGATTCTTGCCGCCGCCGACAGTTACAGCGTACTTTTCAATAGCACGAAGTCCGGGGAGCGTCTTTCTCGTTTCGGTAACGTGCGCACGGGTGCCCTTACAACATTCAGCGTATTTCGCAGTCTCGGTAGCAATTCCCGACATATGCTGCAGAATATTGAGCGAAGTTCTTTCGGCTTTGAGTATAGCCTTTGTCCTGCCCGTCACAACAGCAATAACATCGCCCTTTTCGACCTTGCCGCCGTCCTTGATGTTGATCTGCACCTGAATGTCCTTGTCAAGCATCTCAAAAACACGGACAGCAATGTCGATTCCGCAGAGGATTCCGCTTGCCTTTGCAACAAAACGTGCGGTCGAAACATCATCATCGTCAAGAAGATAATCGGTCGCAGCGTCAACATAGTTGATGTCTTCACGCAGCGCACGTTCGATTATCTCATCTGTAATAAACTGTGGTAAATTCATTTATTTAAACTCCTTTGTTGTATTTTATGGTAAGATCGGCTGATTTTCGCAGTCCTTGAAATTTCTGTGATTCCAGCTTGTCAGCAGCAGATTAACGGAGTAAGAGCCATCGGATAAATAAACTCTCGTGTAGACAGAAACACCATCCTTTTTGCGGTAGTCGCTGTTTTCTTTTATCTCCCATTCATCGTAAGAAAAGCCGTAAGCTGTGCTGAAAAAATCAATTATCTTATCTCTCAAATCGGTACATTCATCTTCGGTCAAAGGATAAGCATAAAGTGTAACTTCATCTAATCCGCTCTCACCGTAAGAAAGCATCGCACCGTCGAATCTGTTGTCAATATCAACGGAAATATCATCATAAACGCTGTAAAAGGGGTTGAGCATTTCCTCGTTTATCTTCGCATCAACAGCCGATTCAGCCTCTGACATTGACATTCCGAAATCAAGCTTTGAAAGGCAGAACTCCGCATTTTCATTAAGAGCAATGCCCTCCGGAACATTTTCAGTCTGTGCCTCTGTTCCATATCCAAGCGTGGGATCTCCCTCAACAGAAATGACCTCGTGCGTAACAACGCAGTTCGCCGTCCCCATCATTCGGGAATATTCTTCTTCTTCCTCCTTGGTTCGGGAAACGCTTGAAGTGGTTTCTTCCGTTTCTGCTGTCAGGGTCGTTTCCTCGGAGGCAAGTACGGTCTGTGACTGCTCTTTGCCGCCCGTTTCCGTTCCGCAGGCAGTGAGGAGCAAAGCCGAAAGCATTACAGCCGCCGCATATTTTTTCATAATTATCCACCTTTAAAATGTCGTGAAATTCGTCATCAAAGTTTATCAACTTAGTTAGTCAGCTTAAAGCTCGTCAACAACGCTGAAAGCCTTGCAGATGCTGTCCTGGATAAGCAGGTCGGCAGCACTGTCCTTCGGCGTAGGCGTCTTGTTTATAAGAACGAGCCTGTTTCCCTTGTAGTAGTCAATAAGTCCGCTCGCAGGATAAACCGTCAGCGATGTTCCGCCGATGATAAGCATATCAGCCTCGGAAATAGCCTTTATTGCACCGTTCACCGTGTCCTGATTCAAGCCTTCCTCATAAAGCACAACATCGGGCTTCACCAGACCGCCGCATTTTAAGCAGGGCGGAGGACCGTCAACGCTCTTTATGTATTCCGCAGGGTGATTTGTGCCGCATCGCAGACAATAGTTGCGGTGAATTGAGCCGTGAAGCTCATAAACCACCTTGCTGCCTGCCGCATAGTGCAAGCCGTCAATGTTCTGCGTAACAACAGCCGTCAGCTTGCCCATCTGTTCGAGCTTTGCGAGCGCATAGTGCGCAGAATTCGGCTTCGCATCAAGACAAAGCATCTTTTCACGGTAAAATTCGTAAAAATCCGCAAGATGATTCACATAAAACGACCTGCTTAATATCGTTTCGGGCGGATATTTGTATTTTTGGTTGTAAAGACCGTCAACACTGCGGAAATCGGGGATACCGCTCTCGGTAGAAACGCCCGCACCGCCGAAGAAAACTATCTTGTCAGCCTCGATTATCCATTGCTTGAACTGTTCCAGTTTTTCGTCCATAGAGTCCTCTTTTCATACTTGAATCGTATAAAGACAGTGGGATAAATAATTCGGAATTCGGAATTCGGAATTATTTATCTTTTCCGCATCTATTGTTTAAACCGTATGGGATTTTTTCTGTCCGTTTTATTTGCAAACTATATGAATACATAGCCTGCGGTCGCCCAAATCTGTGATAAAATTTTCAAACGCAAACAACAAAAATATTCGCTGTGAAAATCAATTCCGAATTCCGAATTCATAATTCCGAATTAATTTTCTCGTATGTGCAAAATCTGAACTTCACCCCATCGTGTTCATGTTCTTCAGAACATTCCGCAAGCCGCCATTCGGGGAGCGCATCAAGATCGGGGAAGAAAACCTCCGCACCTGCATGAGCGTCTATCTTCGTGATAAGTACCTTTTGACAGTAGGGGAGAAGCTGACGGTATATCTCACCGCCGCCGCATACGAAAACCTCGTCCTCGCCCTCGGCAAGCCTGACAGCCTCCTCAACACTGTGAACGACCTCAACACCCTCGGGCGCAAAGTCCGTATCTCTCGATAAAACAATGTTCCGTCTGTCCTTGAAAGGCTTTCCGTTCGGCAGTGATTCAAGCGTCTTTCTGCCCATTATAACAGCGTGGTGAAGCGTTGTGCTTCGGAAAAACTTCATATCCTCGGGAATGTGAAAAAGCAGATCGCCGTTCTTTCCGATTCCGTGATCAGCATCGGCGGCAACTATCGCAGTAAGCATTTTTCTGCCCCCTTATATCGCAACTTCGATCTTGAAGTCGCCGTCGTGATATCTGTAACCCTCCAGTGAAAAGCTGTCGGGTGTGAATCTGTAAAAATCATCAATGCTCTTGTCAATGACAAATTTCGGAGCATCATAAGGCTCGTTTCTGATAATTTCCTTTATAATAGGAACGTGCCTGTCGTAAATGTGAGCATTCGCAATAACGTGAACAAGCTCGCCGGCTTCCAAGCCGCATACCTGCGCAAACATATGAACAAGTACAGCGTACTGACAAACGTTCCAGTTGTTCGCCGTGAGCATATCCTGCGAACGCTGATTGAGCAAAGCATTGAGCTTTCCGTCCGAAACGTTGAACGTCATACTGTAAGCGCAAGGGTAAAGTCCCATTTCCGAAAGATCGTGATGATTGTAAAGATTCGTGATGATGCGCCTGCTCGACGGGTTGTGCTTCAGATCGTAAAGCACGCGGTCGACCTGATCGAAATCCCCCTCGGGGTAGTGATGCTTCACTCCGAGCTGATAACCGTAAGCCTTGCCGATAGAGCCGTTCTCATCAGCCCAGCTGTCCCAGATGTGCGCACCGAGATCGGCAATGTTGTTCGACTTTTTCTGCCATATCCAGAGCAGTTCCTTTACCGCAGTTTTGAGATAAGTGCGGCGCAGAGTGATGATAGGGAACTCCTTTGAAAGATCGTAGCGGTTCACAACGCAGAAACGGCTTACCGTGTGTGCAGGAGTGCCGTCAGCCCACTTCGGGCGAACGTCCATATCCGTATCCCACGTTCCGTTTTCGAGTATGTCCCTGACGTTATCTATAAAAACATTATCTGCATAACTCATTATGTAATAATTCCTTCAATAAAAATTCTTATAATATATTATAACACGCTGCATCGCAAAAATCAATAGCCAAAAGGGGGATTTTTTTAATTCGGAATTCGGAATTCGGAATGCGGAATTTTTTATGCTCCGCATATTTACATATAAAGCCGAAATCCCTTAGGGGCGAATTCTATATCCGCCCGTTACAAACCTTGTATTTTAGGCATTTTTCGTTCCTAATTTCGTCAGAATTTTTGGCATATAATTAATTTTGCAAACAAAACAGCGATTTTTTCATTCAGAGAAAAAAGCGCCTTGCGGCGCAGGACGTGCGACTGTCCCCTACATTAATATTCGTTCAATATATAGGAACGGGCGGATATGGAATCCGCACCTACGAAAATGGTGTTCTGCCGTGAATTTACGGAGCAAAAATAATTCCGAATTCCGAATTCCGCATTCCGAATTTTAAAAGTTCTTCCACCCGACCTCATTCCTGCTCATCACAGTAAAAGTCGAACCGTAGAGCGCTGTTGCAATGTAAGCATCAATGCGGCGAATGTCCGATTCCGTCTGCGAAAGTGCATCAAGTACCATGCAGATGTTCTCCGATGTAAGCTTGCGGAAACGCTCCGCCGCAGTCTTCTCGGGAACGACCTTGCCCTCAAAAGTCACCCTCCTGCGAAGAGCTATCACCTCCGCAATGATGTCACGGATCTCTTCCAAAGAGCCTGCCGAAAGCGGATAACGTGCTTTCAGCGTATCAAGCTCCAGAACCTCGTCCAAATGCTCCTTTAAATTTGTGCTGTCCGAAATTCCCGTCACATCATTCACGCCCGTCTGATTAGGATAGGTCTTGATATTTTCAAGCTGACTATTTTCGTTCTGATTATGATAAGTCTTGATAGAAGCCGCTTTGCCGACAGCCTGAACCTCGCTTTTGCCTGCCTTTGAAGCCGTGTTTTCCGCCAACTGAATACCGCCGTTCACAACATCAAAAGAGTCGTCCTCACACCCCGATATTTCGTTCACATATATCAAAGTCGGACGGGCAAGGTACTGCTTTTTCTGCTCAATCAAACCTGCCGCTTCAAGCTCCGAGTAAACACGTGCCGCCTTGTCCTTGCCGAAGCCAAGCACCCGACACGCCTCATCTCGGGTGAAAATTATGTACACCCTGCCGCGTTCATCGCGCCAGCCGTTCATCTCGGAAAGCTTCATTCGGTCAAGCATAAGCGCATATAAAAGCTTGCCGTCACTCGATATCCCGCTGTATTTTTCGGAAAAGATACCCTGCGGAAGCTTGTAAAACTGTCCCTCCATTTTATAACCCCTTTTATGTTTTTTTCTTAATTTTACAACGGATGGGGACTAACATACAATCACATATTTGTTGTGCAATTTAGACAAAATTATTTATAATACTAAACACCAATAAAACTATAGACAAAAAATCGGCGCAAAACCCATATAT
>OHEU01000462.1_pt1 | contig 24625 bp, 23 predicted proteins | sample 1567341 | NCBI WGS metagenome assembly OHEU01 (sample SAMEA3879524, study PRJEB24766) | human gut metagenome | biome: human-associated habitat; feature: feces | place: USA | collected 1985/1987 | reverse complement strand
TAGTAGTCTCCGCCGCCAGCCACAAAGTTGGCTTCGGTCAGGTCAAGCACTTCGAGTTTGCCTTCGGTGGCTACGCCCTTCTTGTCACTGCCAGCCATCTCGCGGAGGAACAGTATGTCGGCTCCGTTGAGGTCGCCCTTGACGACAAGTGAGGTTGTGGTAAACTTCAAGTCAGAGGTGACCAGTGTGTTGAGGGTTCCAGCAGTAGTCACATTGACGGTTACTGGAGTCTGTTCGCCTGCTTTGGCCTGGGCAAACGCATCGGTAGGTGCAACAGCGAGAATGCTGGCTGCCACCATACCCAAAAGGTGTAAATTGTGTTGCATAAGCATGTATTATGTAAGTTAATTATCTCTCTCCGTGGTTAACATACCTCTTAGTCAGGGTGCATAGCATAGATACAGGATGGCTCAGAAGGCGTGTTGTCGCATTAATTTGCCACAAAGGTAATGGATATTTTTACATTGTGTATCGTTTTTTCCTTATTTTTTTTGAGTGGCGCAATATTTTTCATGATTTTTCCAACGTTTACGCATTATTTGTGTATCTTTGCGCTGAAAAATGCCCGTTTTTGGGCACTTGCCTGCAACAAAGATGCAAGATTATTCATTAAAACTCATCTATATGAAAAAACATCTACTTACGTTGGTATTAATCACATTGGTATCATTGACAGCCAATGCGCAGACCGTCTACGAGTCGCTCAAGGGGCAACCCGTGCATGTCGTTTCGGGCAACGGGACGATTGACCATTCTCTATCTGCAGCTCAGATTTCCGTGGCGGCACCTATGTGCAAAGCCGAGGGCGAGGGCGGTACGCAGATTCCGTTGGAGTATCTCTTCGTCAATGGCGCCGATGTCCCCTTTGGTGCCGACGGCTTCCCCGAAGCTCCTGGCTCTAATGCGGTCTTTGGCCGTATCACCGCCGATAAACTCAAACCCTATGCCGATTATAGCATTGTGGGTATCGCATTTATAGTGGCTTCAGACTTGGGCTCCGTTCCCAGTATCATAGCGATGGAGCGCCGTACTGATGGATACCATACTGTAGCTGGTGGAAACATTGAGAGTTATGATGTGACCAATGCCACCAATGGCATCGTGCTCAATGAGGTGGGATGTACACAGACTTATGTCATTCCCAAGGAGCCCAAGGACATTCTCTTTGGATATGGCTATACCCAGTCGGCCACAGGTACTAATGCCGACAAACCTATCTTCCTGGGCAAGACCACTGATACGGCCAACGGATATCTGGTACTGGGTACCCTCAATGCAGCCTATGGTCGTGGCATCTATACGGTGAGTAGCGCCAAGTTCCCTTATGCCGCTTGCGTGCAACTCATCCTCTCTAATGGCAGCACGACAGAAATCGTTGGCGTTGACGGCAAGCGCGACGTCAAAGTCGTAGAGTGCTATACGCCCGACGGGCAGCGTGTCTCTGCTCCTGTGAGCGGAATCAATATAGAAAAACTAAGCGACGGCACTACGCGTAAGGTGTTTGTGCAGAAGTAAAGCTATACGGATAAAGGCCCCGAAGAACGCGACACTGATAGTCGTATCTTCGGGGTTTATTGTGCCTATCCTTGTGCTTCCCGTCTTTAGGTTGGTGTCATCGGATGATGGTCTCCTGTCAGCCCTTATATATAATAATAGGTGTAATGGTGGCCCAGATGGGGGGAAAAGCGGTCGTGACGGCGGTGGAGATGGCGACGGGCTCGGAAGGGTTGTGCTACAGGGCGTTAGAGATGACTGCGGCGATGGCGTTAACTAATGTTGGCAGGAATGGCGGTGGCTGTTAACAGAATTTTGCAGGTTATGGCGTGCGCAGATTTGGTATCGACGAAGTGCATGACTACCTTTGCATTGTCAAAAGTACCGGAACGGATGACAACAAGCGAACACACAAACACAATGTCAAACTAACAAAAATCAATCATTATGTTGAAGTACAAATTGTATCAAGACAACCGCAGCAATGCGCAGCACAAGGGCAACTGGTATGCCCACATGAATCTCGACGGCACTATGGGCCTTGACGAATTGGCCGCTCACATGTCTGACCATGGCACCCCATACTCCAAAGGTGTAATCTGCGGTGTGCTGAACGATATGGTGGGATGTATCAAGGAACTTGTGCTCGAGGGCAATGCCGTGAAGCTCGACAACCTTGCCATCTTCTCGGTAGGAATTGAGAGCAAGCCAGCCAACACCAAGGAGGAATTTAATGCCCGCACCCATATCACCGGTTACAAGTTGCGGGCGCGAGCCACTGGTGGCAGTATCAATGCCCGATTGAGTCACCTTGCATCCATCAATCAGATGGGCGAGTACAGCCATGACGAGGCAGAGACGGCAGAGAACAGCCAGGACGCCAATAACGGCGAATGATGACACAGGAGGCGACGCTGCCGGTCTGGCATCATGGATGACATAGGAAGAGAGGCAGACTAACCTCACTGAGACCCAAGAGTCCCCGAGGAAGGCGAAGGATGAGAATCCTACCCTGACTCGGGGATTTTTGTTGTCCTCCCTTACCGTCGCCGCGACAAGCCGGCTGATGGCGATGAGAGTCTGGGAAGGAATGGCGACCGGAGATGGGCGCAGCAGGATGATGGCTGTCGTTGGCGCGACTTTTTGCAGCCAGACAGCAAATTATAACACAATTTTTTTGAGACTTCGGATAAATATCACTACTTTTGCGGTCATGATGAAGATGTATCGTATCATAGGTATGGTGTGCCTGATGGTGGCGGCGATAACTGCTGACGCTCAGACCGCTAAGCGGGCGGGCATAAACCCTGAAGACCGAAAGGTGGACATGGACAACCCCACCTTTGTGCCTATGGTCAAGGTGGGCAAGGTGCTGTTGGGCCGCGACTCGGTGCAATATGTCGAGCTCAATAATATCTATGTATATCCCAAGCCCGTCTTCAAGAACGAGCGGCAGATGATGGCGTACAACAGACTGGTCTATAACGTGAAGAAGGTGCTGCCTATAGCCAAGGAATGTCGTGGCATCATCCTCGAGACCTACGACTATCTGCAGACATTGCCCAACAAGGAAGCGCGCGACCGCCACCTGAAACTCGTGGAGAAGGGCATCAAGGCCGAGTATACTCCCCGCATGAAGCGGCTTACCTACCAGCAGGGCAAACTGCTCATCAAGCTGATTTACCGTGAGTGCAACTCGTCGTCCTACAATCTTATCCAGTCGTTCTTTGGTCCCACCCGCGCTGGCGTCTATCAGGCCTTTGCCTGGGTCTTCGGAGCCAGTCTGCGCAAGGGCTACGAGCCCGAGGGAGTAGACCGTTTCACCGAGCGCATCGTGCGCCAGGTAGAGAGCGGGCAGATTTGACGCCGCCACGCATTGCTTCAGAAAATCTTATGCTATCAATAATGAGGGTGTGTCAAAAGTCGCAAGTGGTACGCCCCGAAGGAGCAATTTGGGCTTTCAGCTCGCATTGTTTGAGTTTTGACACACCCTCACGCAAGTAACGCTCTACCAAATGTTTTTTATGTTTATTGCCGTATATATTTTACGAGGGCACATCGTGCCACTGCTTTACATATAGACAAAGCTGTCGAGAGCTTGCTCTCGTAAGGCTTTATCTATATGTAAGGCAAGTCGAAGACTCGGAAAATATATACGGGGTTTTATCGGTTTTTGTCAAAGCCCTGCCATATACTCGCATAAACCTCCCCGATAAACTCCAGTTTATATCTCTCCAGCTATCGGAGAGCCCGAAATAGTAGTCTCTGTATACAGTTAAGGCTTAACAGCCTCAACCGTGTATCCTTTTTCCTGCAGCAACTTAAGCACGCCCTTACTGCCAGGCAGGTGTCCGGCACCCACAACAAACAAGGTTGGGGCAGCCTTCATGATGGCAGGCATACGACTTGCCCAGTCGAGGTTGCGGTTGTCGAGCAGCTGTGCCATCTCTTCAGGAGTGTAGTCGCACGTTGTGTTGAACTTCTCGTTCATAAGGTCAAGCAGAGCCTTGACGTCCTGTGCGTAGTAAGCCTTGGCCATGCGCTCGGAAAGCTGGGCATAATAGTCGAGGTTGTTAAGGAAGCAGTCGAGCTGCTGGATCTGTCTTTTGAGCGGCGCGCCGTACAACAGACTTGCCTGGAACGACAGCGTCTCAAGTCCGCCTACAGGTTCGTTGTTCTGCTTGGCCTGCTTTTGGAAGTACTGGTCGATAAGGTTTGTAGGGTCGAACTCGCCCATGTGAGCCTTGATATACTGCAACACCATAAGCTGTGTGAGCAGCGTGGCGGGTGACATCTTGCCCATCTGCTGAGCCACCATAGGGTTGCTTAGACCTACACCCATATAGTCTACCAGCACCGCATCAAGCTTTTTGTACTGCTCGGGGGTTAGCACCGTCTTCAAGGTCTTGCCCTCCGGCAGGAGCATGTGCTTCTGCATAACCTGCATACTGTCCGGGTTTAGCATAACATCAAAATTCAATTCGCCATACACCTGGTCGGTAGCGTCGAGCGCCTGGCGCACACCGGCAACCTGGTCGACAAAAGGCGAGTTGGCAAAGTGGAAGGTACCGAAGACGTACGACGGCTTTTTAAGGTCGGCACCCGACACGCGATAAAGCAACTGGGCGTTGGCGCTAACGGCCGAAACCAACACAAATAAGAGTGAAATTAAGATTTTCTTCATATTATTTATTGTTAAATGACCAACAAAGTTTTGTACTAAGGATGTTTTTACGTATTTTTACAAATGCGTCACATATATTTTAATATAATGACACAGCATCGTTTTATCGCTTGATATGGCCCTGCAGGGTGGTGTAGAACTGGTCGACTATCTCGAGCATATCTGCGGGCAGATATTCATAGGCTTTGGTAATCATCTCTTCGGGTATCTCGTAGTGGGCTTCGGCTATGCTGCCGCAGATGGCACCCTTGGTGTCGGTGTCGCCCTGGGCGAGGATGGCTGTGCGTATGGCGTCTTCGAAGTTGTTGCTGTCGAGAAAACAGCTGATCGCCGCCGGCACCGTCTCCTGGCAGGTGGCGTCGAAGTGGCCTTCGTTGCCGAGTCTGTAGACCTCCTTGAGGTCGGGGATGTCGTAGCCGAAAGTCTGCTTGATGGTACCTATCACCTCATCTTTGGTGATGCGCACCGTGCGCAGCCAGTAGATGAGCGTAGCCACACACTGTGCTCCGCGTATGCCTTCCCGGTGGCAGTGGCTGGGCAGCGCCGTCTTCATCGCCTCGTCCTGCATCTCGTGGAAGTCGTCGTAGAGCCATCCTATCGGGCTCACCCGCATCGCCGAACCGTTGCCATACGAGGCCTGGGGCAGATGGTCGGCGCTCTGCAGCCACTTCAGGAACCTCCCTCCATAGCCTCCCATGGGGTCGGGATAGCGGCTGCACCAGTCTACCAGTGCGTCCTTGTACTCCCGATGGTTCATCGCCGCATCGGCTATGGCGATGGTGCAGATGGTGTCATCGGTGTAGCTGCAGTCGGGGCTGAAGAGCTTGAAGCCCGGTGTAGCCACATTTTCAAACTCGAATCGCGACCCTACGATGTCGCCAATGATAGCTCCTAACATAATGGATAGATTTAGGTGGATGATGGTTTACTCTTCGGTGTAGATGACCTGAATCATCGTCTGTCCCACGGCCTTGAGGGTGTTGCGGCTGATGTGCTGCATATTGTCGTTCAGCGTGTGCCACGTGGGTCCGAAACTGCTCTGGGCGCAGTCGGGGTAGAAGGGGATGATGTCTATCGCGGGTATACGTGCCGTCTGGTTGAGCGGGATGTGGTCGTCGGTGACCATACCTCCCTCCTGACGGGGGAAGAAGTTGCCATAGCCGGCCTTGCGGGCTGCCCGCCATACCTTCTTGACTATCTCCGGCGCAAACTGCATTGACATTCCCTCCTTGTAGAAGCGTGCTCCCTCGCCGCCTACCATGTCGAGCAGGATGGCGTAGCGCACCTCGAAGCCGTCGGGGAGATGGCTGGCGAAGTGCTGGGCACCCAGCGCCCATGTACTCTCGCTGTCGCCGCTGTTGATCCACTGCGGGGTACCCCAGTCTTCGGCGTCGAAGCACACGAAGTCTACTCCGATGTTGAGGGTGGTGTCGCGGTGGATGAGGCGAGCCACCTCGAGCATCACAGCCACACCGCTGGCGGCGTCGTTGGCAGCCTGGATGGGCTTGCGCCAATTGGTGGAGTCGGGGTCATTGTCTGCCCACGGACGGCTGTCCCAGTGGGCGCAGAGCATGATGCGTGTGGAGCGCTCGGGGTGCGACCGGGCTATGATATTGCGGCATTTGAGCGTGGTGCCGTCATAACCCTTCACATCGGCTTGCTGTATCTCCAGCTGGCAGCCATACTCTTCAAACTTCTTCTCTATCCACTGCGCGCAGCGGTCATGGCCTTCGGTGTTCATGGCTCTTGGGCCAAAGTCACACTGGGCCTGGGTGAAGGCGTAGGCACTGTCGGCGCTGAACGCGGGACCCACGGGGTCTATCTTGTCCATACTTTCTTCCATGTCTATGCTGTCGGCATGTCCCCATCCGGTGTTTATGCCGACGGCAGCGATGGCAACCACCACGGCGGCGGTCGCTCCTCCTATTATCATCTTCATTTTTCTGGTCATCATTGTCCTTTGTTGTATTGTTGTACTTGGTTCATCACGCGCAGCCAGTTGCCGCCCCATATCTTGGCGATGTCTTCGCGGCTGAAGCGCTTGGCGAGCAGCTGCTCGGTGAAGAGTATCGCCTCTGAGGCATCGGCTATACCTCTCACTCCGCCGTCGCCGTCGAAGTCGGTGCCTATGCCCACGTGGTCTATGCCCATCACGTCGATGGCGTGTTGCAGATGGGCTACGGCGTCGGTGATGGTGGCTTCGGCGTCGTTGCGCAGAAATCCGTGGTACAGTGTAATCTGTGCCACGCCACCCTTGCGGGCGAGGGCACGCAGCTGGTCATCGGTCAGGTTGCGCGGCACGTCGCAGAGGGCCTTGCAGTTGCTGTGGCTGCACACGATGGGCGTGGCGCTGAGGTCGAGGGCGTCATAGAAACTGCTCTCGGCAGCGTGGGAGAGGTCGACCATAAGTCCCAGGCGGTTCATCTCGGCTATCACCTCTGCTCCCCAGGGGCTCACGCCGCCATGGGTGGCTGTGCCGCGGGCCGAGTCGCAGATGTCGTTGTCGCCGTTGTGGCAGAGGGTGACATAGACGATGCCACGGTGGGCAAAGTGGCGCAGATGGCTGAGGTCGTGCTCGATGGCGAGACCGTTTTCGATGCCCGTCATGATAGATTTCACCCCGTCTTGCTTGTTCTGCCACAGTTCTTGTGGGTTTCTGGCGCGGCGTACGGCGTCGGGATGGGCGCCGAGGATTTCGTCGATGCGGTCGAATATCATGTCGGCATACTCATGGGGCGAACCGGCAGGCAGCGGGGCTATCTCGGCAAAGCTCTGTCCAGGTTTGGGTTGGGGCAGATAAGCCACCATGGTGGTAGCGTCGAGCCGTCCGTCGGTCATCTTGTGCAGGTCTACGAGAATGCGAGGGTCGCGGGTGCTGAAGTCCACCCCTTGCGGGAAGAACATGGGCGTGTCGCAGTGGGAGTCGAGGGTGAGGGTGTGTCGGTGTACGCTCTTGGCTTCAGCGAAGAGGCTTGCCCGGCAGGTGAGCCATTGGAATAGCGGCAGTCCGTCGGCTCCGAGCCATTCGGGATGCCACTGCACGCCGATGATGCCTTTCTGCTCGCTGCTCTCTATGGCCTCTATCACTCCGTCGGCCGCTGTCGCCGTGACGGTCATGTGGGGTCCGCCGGCTGTCACCGCCTGGTGGTGAAACGAGTTGACGTATATACGCTCTTCGGGGTAGATGGCGCTGAGCATAGAGCCCCTCCCGATGGTCACCGAGTGGGTGGGCTCCTGTCGGTCGGCGTCTTGCGAGTGCTTGAGCTGCATCTCGGCATGCTGCGCCACACTTCCGCCGAGGGTGATGGCGAGTGTCTGCATGCCGCGGCAGATGCCGAGCATGGGTAGCTGGCGGTTGAACGCCAGGCGGGTGATGAGCAGTTCGGGCAGGTCGCGCTCGGCGTTGATGTTGCCCAGCTGCGGCTGCGGCTCTTCGCCCGTCCAGAGCGGGTTGTAGTCTCCGCCACCCGTGAGCAGCAGTCCGTCGATGCGGTCCAGCGTTCCCGCGAGGATATGGCGGTCGGCGATGGGCGGGATGATGACGGGAATGCCGCCGGCAGCCTCTACCTGGCGGTAGTAGCGGTCGCGCAGCGTGGCGTCGCCCTGACTGTAATTTGCAGTAATGCCTATCACCGGACGGCTTTCACCCTCGGGATAGGCAGTATATATCTTCTGGAGATGGGCCTCCAAATCGAAATGTTCCATTATTATCAGATAGGCATAAACAAATACTTACTGTGGCTGTGGTACCACTGTCGGGACTGTCGGGTCAGACCTCGTCGGGCTGGATGGTTATCTCGCGCTTGATGCTCTGCTCGAGCGAGATGAGGGTCTCTGTCGACACCACGCCGGGGATGGTCTGCAGCTTGTTGTTGAGCAAGTCCATGAGCTGCTCGTTGTCGCGGGCGTAGAGTTTCAGCAACATGGTGTATGAGCCAGTGGTGAAGTGGCACTCCACAATCTCGGGTATGCACAGCAGGCGCGACACTACCTCCTTGTACATGCTTCCGCGCTCGAGGTTGATGCCCACGTAGGTGCAGGTGGTATAGCCCAGACTCTTGGGGTTGACATAGAAACCGCTGCCGGTAATCACTCCGTTGTCTATCAGATGCTGTACGCGCTGGTGAACGGCTGCACGCGACACGCCGCACTCGGCTGCCACATCCTTGAAGGGCATACGGGCGTTGGTGGATAAGATACCCAGTATCTTTTTATCCAGTTTATCTACTTTCTCCATATCTTGTAAAAGTGTTGGTTACGATTAACTCAACAAAATTACGCTTTTCTATTGATACTGGCAAACAAAATGCACGATATTTTACCTAATATCGTGCATTTTGTCAGTAATTGGCCTCTCCGAGGGGCTAATCATCGAAAGGTAGGGGCAGTTCCTGCCCGGTGAGGTTGTAACTGCGACGGTGATAGGGGGTGATGCCGTGCTGGCGTATGGCCTCGCGGTGCTCGCGGGTGGGGTAGCCCTTGTTGCGTCGCCAGCCATACTGCGGACACTCGTCGTCGAGGGCGTCCATATAGTCGTCGCGGAAGGTCTTGGCCAGGATGCTGGCGGCGGCGATGGCCTGGTATTTGCCGTCGCCCTTGACGATGGTGGTGTAGGGCAGGTTGCCGTAGGGCTTGAAGCGGTTGCCGTCGACGATGACGGCTTCGGGTCTCACGCCGAGCTGGTCCAGGGCGCGGTGCATAGCCAGAATGCTGGCGTTGAGGATGTTGATTTGGTCTATTTCCTCCGGGGTGACCACGCCCACTGCCCAGGCCACGGCGTCGTCCATAATCTGCTGGCGCAGTGCATACCTACGGTTGTGGCTCATCTGCTTCGAGTCGTTGAGGTCGGGATTATCATAGTCGGCAGGGAGTATCACCGCAGCGGCATAGACACTGCCGGCAAGGCAGCCACGGCCAGCCTCGTCGCAGCCGGCCTCGATGCAGTCTTTATAATAATGTGGGAGGAGTGGATGGCGTTTGCTCATAGGATAATCTGTTCTTGCTACAGGCTGCAAAATTACAAAAAAAAAGTGATTATCGTTTTGATACTCATTATTTTTTAGTAGCTTTGTGGTGATTAAAGATTAAGGAGGACTTGATTATGTACAATCGCAGATTTACCCCACATTTCATTACCCGACTTGCAGATAATGAGATTTTTGTTTTTGGCAGCAATCTTTCTGGTTTTCATGGTGGAGGCGCAGCCCGCACCGCCCTCGACGCCTTCGGAGCCGTATGGGGTCAGGGCGTAGGCCTGCAGGGACAGAGCTATGCCATACCCACCATGCAGGGAGGTGCCGAGACCATCAAGCCTTATGTAGACCAGTTCTTGGCCTTTGCCGCCGAGCACAGCGAGCTCACCTTCCTGGTCACCCGCATAGCCTGTGGCATAGCCGGACTCCCCGTCAGCGAGATAGCGCCCCTCTTTGCCGCAGCCATAGACATGGAGAACGTGATACTGCCCAAGGACTTTGTAGACGTCATCCACGCCACCTGCACCCCCGACCACGGATGGCAGGCCGAGACCGACTTTCTCCAGTCTTACCGCCACCTCAAGGGGTGTATGAAGAACGGCGACCGTGAGGCATACTACCAGATTAAGGGTCTGCGCACCAAGGTCTATCGCAACACCATCGACCTGGTGACCCAGGGCCACTACACCACCGAGGACGGCAAGCGCGTGGAGCTTGGCGACGGAGCGGAGATGATGAACGCCACGGTCTACTATGATCACGAGATAGAGACCGATGCGCCCACTGCCGACGAGACCTGCATCGAGGTGGTCAACGACGACTGCCTCGCCGTAGCCATGCGCCTCAAGGCCGACGGCTATACCCCCGCCGTGCTCAATATGGCCAACCGCCACCATCCCGGCGGTGGGGTCGACAATGGTGCCGCTGCCCAGGAAGAGACGCTCTTCCGCCGTACCGACCTCTATCGTTCACTCTACCGTTTCTCGCCGCTTGCCAAGGTCTATGGCCTGCCGCCTTCGTCCCATCACTATCCCCTCGACAGTCACTTTGGCGGCATCTATACTCCCGGTGCCACCATCTTCCGCGAGAGCGAAGACCAGGGCTACCGCCTTATGGCAGAGCCCGTGAGCATGGACTTCATCTCTGTGGCAGGCAAAAACCGCCCCGACCTCACCCCCGACGGACTGATAGCGCCCCACCATGTGCCTGCCATCTGCGACAAGATACGTACCATCCTGCGCATAGGACTTGCGCATCATCACGATGCTCTGGTGCTGGGCGCTTTGGGCTGCGGAGCCTTCTGCAATCCGCCTGCCCACGTGGCACGACTCTTCCACGAGGTGCTCTCAGAACCTGAGTTCTACCAGAAGTTCCGTCGCATCACCTTTGCCATCATCGACGACCACAACGCCCACCGTCCCCACAATCCCGAGGGCAACTACCGTCCCTTCTTCGCTGAGTTCAAGGACGGAGCAAGTGCCTTGCCTCTTTGACGGTCCAGCTGCGGCTGCGGGCGAGCCCTCGCGGCATAGCCCCCGGCTGTCGGCACCGATACGTATAGCCAACGGCAACACCAGAGCCTCCAGAGCTACTGGTGTTGCCGTTGATGCTTTATCCCTGTTGACCCAGCAAAAAAATACGGCATCTGCCATGGAGACAGATGCCGTAAACCTTGAAGATTATAAGTGTCTTGTATTACAAGATGCTCTTGTAGAGGGCCACAATGTCGTCGCGTGTCACCTCGCGGGGGTTGCCCGGAGTACATACGTCGGCGATAGCCTGGTCGGCGAGTGCGTCGATGTCGGCCTCGGTGATACCCAGGTCTGACAGATGGGCGGGGATGCCCACGCGGCGGCTCAGGTTCTCAATCTCGGTGCATGCAGCGTCGGCAGCCTCTTCCTTGGTCATACCCGGAGTGTATACATCGAGCGCCTTGGCGATGTCTACATACTTGTCGAGAGCGGCAGGAGCGTTGAAACGCATTACTGTAGGCAACAGGATGGCACAAGCCACACCGTGGGGCACATCGTGCAGAGCCGACATGGGGTGAGCCATACCGTGGTCTACACCCAGACCTACGTTAGAGAAAGCCATACCAGCCACATACTGGGCTACGGCCATACCGTTGCGACCCTCGGGGTTGGTGGGGTCTTCTACGGCTACGGGCAGGTAGCGGTGAATCATATTGATGGCCTTGATTTCAAACATATCGCTCAGTTCCCAAGCACCCTTGGTGATCAGACCTTCGATGGCGTGGGTCATGGCGTCCATACCGGTAGCGGCGGTGAGGCTCTTGGGGAGCGAGTACATCAGCTCGGCATCAACGATAGCCACACAGGGAATGTCGTTGGGGTCTACGCAGACCATCTTCTTCTGCTTGGTCTCGTCGATGATTACGTAGTTGATGGTAGTCTCGGCAGCAGTACCGGCTGTGGTGGGCAGGGCGATGATTGGCACGGTCTTCTTCTTGGTGTCGGCCACGCCTTCGAGCGATACCACGTCGGCAAATTCGGGGTTGTTGCTTACGATACCGATACCCTTAGCGGTGTCCATGGCACTACCGCCACCGATAGCCACGATGAAATCGGCCTGGGCAGCCTTGAGGGCTTCTACACCCATCTTCACGTTGGTCACAGTGGGGTTGGGCTTTACGTCGTCATACACAGCGTAAGGAATGTTGGCCTCGTCGAGCACGTCGAGCACCATCTTGGCAACGCCAAACTTCATCAGACCCTTGTCTGTTACTACCAATGCTTTGGTGAAACCCAGTCGGGCTACTACTCCAGGCAACTCCTTACGAGCACCGGGACCGAAGTAAGACACTTCGTTAAGGATAAATCCATTTACCATAAGTGTTTTTGTTGATAAATTGGTTAATGTTATATATATAATAATGTGTACTGGTACAGGTAACGGTAGAGACACGAGGCGGAGGGCAAAGCAACAAACTTGTTTTTTGATTTATGCTTCCTGCCCGTAGCCTATCTTTTGCAAAGATAGTGCAAACCCGAGTGCCATAAGCTCGCTTAATGGCCGAGGTGCCGCCTATCTTATGCAAAGATAGTGCAAGTCGAAGACAATGCCAAGAAAAACACGAAGTTTTTTTCAATTGGCATTGTTGAGGCGCCGCCTTTCTTATGGAAAGATAGTGCAAGTCGAAGACAATGCCAAGAAAAACACGAAGTGATAAATAAGAGGTCAAAAGAAACATAGACCCACCCTTCTACCAGCGAGGGCTACATGGCTCGGTATATGTCCCAGACGGCCACTATGCCTACACACATGGCTACGAAAACGACCGACCAGAAGCGTTGCTCGTTGGCCTGTCGGTAGTAGTTTGCGGCTGTGACGATATTGCCCATGGTCACCACTGCACCCAGGATGCCCATGGATATCAGCACAGCCTGGGCACATCCACTGAGTAGCAGGTGGCCGAACAGATACGCTATCGCTACCAGTAGCCAGATTATCCAAGAATACTTTTTCATACGTGATGATGGGTTAAGATTAATACACAGATGTTACATAGCACCACTATCAGTGCAAAGGCCACGGCGCGTATCTTCTCGTTGCGCCGCGTCTCGTGCTCATAGCGCATCAGCGGCAGCGGCACGAGAGCCAGCACTGTCGCCACCACCGCCTGCCATACAGACGGGATGGTACAGAACAGAGCCGTCGCTATAAACCATGCGGCAGCCACCATCATGGCCACTTTGTACTTGTAGATTTTCATTGTTCTTTGCTTTTTATACATTCTTGATACTCCTTGTCGGCCATGTTCGCACAATTCTCATAGTATATAGTTGCAATTGCAGCTGCTGCGCCGACACCTAATCCGCTGGAAGTGATGCATCCTATGCCTACTATAGCAACGGCTTGTATAGCGCAAGCGCTAATTTTGGCCTCGTCGAGCACGTCGAGCACCATCTTGGCAACGCCAAACTTCATCAGACCCTTGTCTGTTACTACCAATGCTTTGGTGAAACCCAGTCGGGCTACTACTCCAGGCAACTCCTTACGAGCACCGGGACCGAAGTAAGACACTTCGTTAAGGATAAATCCATTTACCATAAGTGTTTTTGTTGATAAATTGGTTAATGTTATATATATAATAATGTGTACTGGTACAGGTAACGGTAGAGACACGAGGCGGAGGGCAAAGCAACAAACTTGTTTTTTGATTTATGCTTCCTGCCCGTAGCCTATCTTTTGCAAAGATAGTGCAAACCCGAGTGCCATAAGCTCGCTTAATGGCCGAGGTGCCGCCTATCTTATGCAAAGATAGTGCAAGTCGAAGACAATGCCAAGAAAAAACCGAAGTTTTTTTCAATTGGCATTGTTGAGGTGCCGCCACGCTCTGCGGCGGAGTCTACGCGCCGATGCGGTTATATATTGGCTATGCGCCTGTCAAAGTCGGTGGCACTACCTTCCTCGCCAAAGAGTTTCATCATCAGTCGGCTGCGTATATTGGTGATGTTTGAGCGGCTCGTGGCAAGCAGCATCGCCATCTCAGTAGGGATGAAGCCAAGGCGGGTTAGCACGCAAAGGCGGTATTCTTTACAGTTTATATATGTCTCCACTCCGACCAGCCATTCCAAGAAATGAGCGTCAAGTGTCGATAATGCGTTTTCCATTTCATCCCATTCGCTTTTTGATGGTAACTTGTCGTTTTTTGCCTTGCGGTGCATGAGTATCACCCACGGGTGGTTTACCACTTGTGCCGTGGGAGTTTTTCCACCTTTTAGCATTTTACTTATTGCCTGTTTGACTTCACCAGCCTTTTGATTTCTTCTGATATCGTTATCCTTTAGAGATTCGTATTGTTCGGTCATCAACCTGTATTGTTCTATCAGATGGTCATACCTTTCGTTTTGCCGCAACATCTCTTCTTTTAGACGTTGCTTGTTGCGCTTTATCACGTAGAAACAGCATATTATTATCGAAGTCAATAACCCTCCAACGGTTATCAGTCCATACTGCATACGGGTTTTGGCTATTTGCTGCCTGTATATTTCTTCTTGTTGTCGGTTATAGTTATACATTCCCTTTATTTGTAGCAGATGCTCTACATTTAGGTCAACAAAGGAAGAATCACTGTAATTGCAGTACAGCTCGGCATATTTGCTTACCGAATCCAATTTGCCTTGCTGACGATAGAGGTTCATGTAATTACAGCAATACCATGCCTTGTTGGCAAAAGAACCATTGGCCTTTTGTTGCAGACGGATATAATGCAGCGCCGAATCACCTTGCCCTACGCCTATATAATAACGGGCTTTAAGGTCGTAAAGGAGATGAGTAAGCCCAATTGAGTTGACATTCGGGGTGGTAAAGTTCTGCTCATAGATGTCCAGGTATGTCTTTGCTTTAGACCATTCCCTTTTTTCCAGCAATGCCTTAATGCTATAGGATAGAACCATTGAGTTGTTTTTCCCATCCTTTGTTTTCTGCCACTCTTTATATAGTCTTTGTGCTGATACATCAGCGCTGTCATATTGGTTGGTCATGGAGTAAAACCATGGTATATTTCCTTTATATATCAATGCCGATGTTGTGTCTCTGCACCTCATGGCATAATATACGGCCCTTTCCATCTCTTTTCGAGCCTCTTCATAGAGATATAGGTTTTCATAGAGGTCTTGCATCATACCATGTATGAGCATCAATGAATGAGGCTCGTTTATAGTATCTGCATACTCTATCGCTTTTAGAAAGCTGTCCAGCGCGCGAGGGGCGTCGCCCCGCTGCATATAATAGTTGCCCAATAGATAATGAACATTCATACGCTGGTGAGCAGTGCCATTCTGGTCATAGTATTCAGCTACCTGCACTATCTGCGAGTCCTTTCCTATAGGCTGGTAGGCCTTGAACTTGGCTTTTACGCGCAGCATACTGCACATCATCTTGTCGTCTTTGCTCAATGTGCCAGAAGATGCCTCTATGCTGTCCAGCTTTTTCAATGCCATAGCAGGACATGTATAGGTCAGCGAGTCTATTCTGTCCAGCATACTCGGCGACGAAGAATTATGACAGGCACCTAATCCAAGTGCCAACAGGGTCAGGCCAATGTTAAGACGAATTATTTTCATGACACAAAAGTAAAGATAATAGTTGATAGAAAACAGCAAAATTCGTTTTTTTTCATCTCGCGCATTAAAAATGCGCCTTACCTTTTCATTACCAGCAATCTTCTATTGATTTGTGAACATTTTGTGAACAACTTGTGAAATAAAAAGAGGAATTTGTGAAATGATTTTCTTGCTAACCACCGCTTTTGCCCATACATTTGCGACTAAAAAAGATATGGATGGACGGATTGTAGCTGCCCTTTGTGGCGCCGCTTCGGCCGCAATCGTGGAAATGATAAACGATAGAAGACTATGCGCACGTTAAATAACTCAAAAACGCATGATATACACCCCGTTTCTGTTAAATGTTACAAACAGGAAGTGGAGGGTATTGATTTTTTAGATACATTTACAGCACCTAATATAAGGAAGGATACTACTATGGTAAGTCTAACACTCAGAAACACAGTCTATGCACTACGCTGTATGGCGCTCACCCTAATGGTGACCATGCTGGCTACGATGCAGACAATGGCGCAGGACACCAAGTCGCCCACGTGCCAGGTTACCGGAACCATACGCGACAAGGCTACCCACGAGCCCGAGCTGGCAGCCACCATCATCGTGGCGCAGCAGTCGCAGCCTAACGTGGCGTTCAAGAAAGGCGTGACCGACACGGGCGGAGTCTTCTCGCTGACGCTCCCTGCCACCGACGCCCGTTACATCCTCACCGCCTCGGTACTGGGCAAGAAGGCGGCACAGGTGAAACTGACCGTGACGCCTGCCGACACGCTTATCGACCTGGGCGATATTCTGCTCGACGACGACGCCCGGCTGCTCGACGAGGTACAGGTGCTCGCCCAGAAACCCCTCGTGACCATGGATGTGGACAAACTGACATACGACGTGGCTTCCGACCCTGACGCCAAATACATGATGACCTCGGAGATACTCAACAAGGTGCCTCTGCTCGATGTCGACGGCATGGGAAATATCAAGATGAATGGCACCACCAACTTCCTCATCCTGCAAAACGGGCGCCGCACCGCCGTGACACGCCACCCCAAGGAAATCCTGCGCTCGCTGCCTGCCGAACTTATCAAGAGCATAGAGGTCATCACCTCGCCGGGAGCCAAATACGATGCCGAGGGCATAGGAGGCATCATCAACATCGTGATGCAGCGCCGCTACGAAGGGCACCTTACCAACCTCAACGGGGCAGTCAACAACATGGGCTTCGTCACCGGACTCTCGACCACTACCAAGATAGGCCGTTTCTCGATAGACGGATATATGAACTATAACCGCATACTCACACCCACCGGAAGCAACGCCAGCCATACCTACAACTACGCGTCGGACTCTCGCGCTTACCAGCAGACCGCCAGCAGGCACAAGAGCAGAGGCAGCACGGAGTTTGCCAACATCAATGCCAGTTACGAGATAGATACTCTCCAACTGCTCACCCTCTCGCTGTCGGGGATGGGAAGCCAGCAGCGGCTGCCCGTATGGGGCAGCACCGAGATGTGGAACCGCGACCGCTCGCAGCTCGCCTACTCATATCTGCGCAGCAGCTTGGCGAAGGAGTCGTTTCTCAATGGAACGGCGGGCATAGACTACCAGCGTACGGGGCGACACAACAAGCAGCGACTTACCACGCTGTCATACCAGATAAGCACCAATCCACAGTGGATCAAGGACAACACCCAGTACGATGAGATAGTCTACAATACGCCTTCTAACATAATAGAGGAACTGCAGCTCTATGCCAACCGCACCGACGCCGACAACAAGAGCGTAGAGCACACCCTCCAGGCCGACTATACCACGCCCATAGACAAACACAACACCATAGAGACCGGACTCAAATACATTGTGCGCAACAACGAGAGCACCAATGACATCTACGATGCCCGCATTGTTGTCGGCGACTTTGCCTACAACGACCAGCGCAGCAACCACTACAAGAACCGCAACGACATTCTGGCTGCCTATCTCAGTTATACCTACCACAGCGCGGCTGTCTCCCTCATGCCCGGTCTGCGCTACGAATACACCTACCAGGACATACGCTACCTCTCGGGAGCTATGGGTGCCGATGCCGACTATAGCGGACACTATGCCTATCTGGTGCCCTCGATGAAGGTCAACTTCAAGGTAGGGCCCCACCAGTCGCTGCGCCTCGAATACGGCATGCGCCTGTCGCGCCCCAGCATCTATTATCTGAACCCCTACTTCAATGACCTCAACCCGCAGCGCATCACCCAGGGCAACGGACAGCTCGATGCCGAGCGCAGCCACAACTTCGGAATCACCTATGGCAACTTCACCCGCCGGCTGAACCTCAACATGTCGCTCGGATACCGTCGTCTCGACAACGGCATCGAACAGGTGAGCCGCATCATAGGCGACGGGGGCGAATACTTTGACGAAGGCAAGCACTATGCAGCCCCGGGCGCGCTCTACAGCACCTATATGAATATAGGCCGCACCCAGCGCACGGCTCTCGATGTGTATCTGCGATGGAATATGAACAGCCGCATCAGCTGGACCATCAATTCCAACGTGTCTTACCTGGACCTCTCTGATCCCGCGCGCCAACTGCGCAACCACGGATGGCAGACCTCGCTCAGCGGCAGCACCTCGGTGAGACTGCCTGGTGACCTGAGACTCATGGGCAGAGTGGCATACAGCAGCCGCAGTGTGATGTTGCAGGGCAACAACAATTCGCTGTTGACCTATAATATCGGACTTACCCGCTCGTTCCTCAAAGACAAGAGGCTCACCTTGTCGCTCATGGCAACCGAGTTTGCCCGCAGTTGGATGACACGTAGCACCACTACCTACGGCACCAACTTCTACACGCAAAGGGATAACCAGGTGAAGCGCCAGTATTTTGGTCTGACAGCTATGTACCGCTTTGGCACGCTCCGCCAGTCGGCTACCAAGCGTGCAAGCCACGGTATACACAACGATGACCTTAAGGCGGGAGGTCGCTGAAGGCATATTAGTCTTTTAGTGTCAATTATTATCTGGGTCACAAACCGAATAAAAGCAAATCCTAATCGGGTTGGATTCCTCTCTTGGTATCCAACCCGATTAGGATTTGCTCAATATAGATTCAGCTGATACTAAATGATGATTATCAGGTCGTAATTAGAGCCTATGTATATGTTCTGGAAATTGCTGCTATTTATGACATTCCTTTTCTGATGGCAAAATCACGTTTCCTGTTTTACCATCCAGTTGAAGGAGTGTGCATCGTCAAGTTGAAGTATAGACTAATAGTTATGATTACTCTTCCAGTAAAATTCCTTTTGTATGTTTTGTCTTTTATAGACGATAATTTTATGCCGATAATGTCGTTTATAAAAGATAAAATAGGTATCTTTGCAATAGTTTTTGGTATTTGCATGAAAAGAATATGACAAAAGAGTTAATAAAATCGCTTATCTCTGAATATCAAGTATACGTATCACAAGTAGAGCTCATTCCTCGTAACGTGGAATTTGTGGACGGACTTAATTATGTGTTTGTTGGATTGAGACATGCAGGAAAGTCTTACTTGATGTTTCAACGTATAGCACAATTGATAGAGCAAGGGCATAAGAAAGAGGAAATATTATATTTCAATTTTGAGGATGACCGAATAGATTCTTTAGATGTCAAAGACCTTGACTTGATAAAGACGTGCTATGAAGAGATGTATGATTCTCGTCCAATATTCTTTCTGGATGAGATACAATTGATTGATAGATGGGAAAAGTTTGCTCGTAGGTTAGCAGACCAGAAATATCAAGTATATATTACTGGTAGCAATGCGAAAATGCTGAGTAGTGAGATTGCAACTACTCTTGGAGGCAGATATATGATACATGAAGTGTATCCTTATTCCTTGCAAGAATATTTGAATGCCAATGGTATTGACATACATGAAAAGAACGCATTATTTACATCCGGCAAAAAGATTGTGAAGTTGGCTAACACTTATTTTCAACATGGTGGTTTGCCAGAAACGGTAGGTATGAAGGAACCTCGTTCATGGATGAGCAATCTGTTTAGTAAAATATTCTTTGGCGACTTAGTTGCCAGATACAGGATACGCAACGATTACGCATTGCGGGTGATGATACGCAAGATGGCTGAGAGTGTAAAGCAACCTCTTTCATATAATAGAATTGCAAGCATTGTCAGTAGTACAGGCAAAAAATTAAGTACAGACGCAGCGATAGACTATGTAGAATATATGACTGAAACTTGGCTCATACTGCCTTACGAGAATCTATACGGAAAGTTGCAGGATAAGGAGTCGAACCGCAAATATTATTTTACGGATAACGGCTTACTGCATCTTTTCCTTGTTGATGCCAATACTTCCTTGCTTGAAAATATAGTAGCGATAACTCTCAGACGCAAATATGGTGATGGAAGTTATTTTTGGAATAGTAAGAATGCTGAAGTGGATTTTGTCGTTCCAGAAGAGAAATTGGCTGTGCAGGTGTCCTATTCTATGGCAGATGCAGACACGTTCAAACGAGAAACAGATGCCATGATAAAGCTGGATTCTGTTCTATCAATCAGCAAAATGATAGTTGTTACCATGGAGGAAGAGAGTTTCGTTGAAAAAGATGGATACCATATAGAACTCGTTCCTTTATGGAAATGGCTGCTTAGGTTCTAATACATTAGGAGGCTTTTTCTAAGCCAAAAACTGTCTATATGAAAAATAAAACGGATAATCCAAAGGAGGGTTATCCGTTTTCGCGTTTTTCTTTCGATGAAAGAAAAACTATTACTTTGGATACTGCGTATCTGATGTGTAGTCACTACTAATGTTATTATTCCATCTTTTTTGAGTTTGTTTTGGAATAGAAAAACAGAAAATATTTTGTGCTCCCACTTGGACATCTCCAACACCCGTTTTATTCATATTTGTTGTTAAATAAGTGGTGAAGAATTCAAAAAGGGCACAACGCGAAGTAGGCATTTCCCTGTCATCAGATTGCAAGCCTTGTTCACAATATAGTCTTCCTTGTCCATCGTAGATGCAAGGCGACTCCCTATAATTTTCCCCTATTATTTTTGGCTTAGAAAAATACTTCCTATCGCTTCTTTTCCACGGGGCGCTTGCGCCAGTCGTCCTTGACATAGCTGTCGGGATAGATGGTGACGTTCTGGCGGTCGCCCTTGAGAGTGCGTATCCAGGTGTCAAAGCGGCGCTGGCCCTCGTGGAGCACGATGACGCGTGCGCCCACGGGCAGATGGTTGTACTCGGTGTTGCCGCCCGAGAATCGGCCGTAGCCCAACAGAATGTCGTGGTAGAGGGTGGTGTAGTCGTTGTCGTGGTCGTGACCGCAGAAGATGCCCATCACGTCGCCTCCCTCGCGCATGGCGCAGAACATGCCGCTATTGAGCAGCGGCGGACACGATTTCTCCATACGGGTGCCTATCAGCACGTTGGCCTCGGTGGTGGCGGCTTGGGCAAACTCGGGCAGAGGGATGTGGAAGAAGGAGAGGGCTGGGAGCGGACGTCCGCCGTTGGCAGTGGTGTAGGCACGGCTGCGCTCGCGATACCACTGCACCTGGTCGAGCGTGAGCCAGGCGTAGGTGCCGAGGCGCTTGGTGGTGGGGTAGCTGTGGGAGTCGAGGCAGTAGAGTAGGGCTGCGGGGGCGGCGCTCTTGCTGCCGGCAATCTCGAGCACATAGTCGGGCGACTCTACGCTGCCACGGTCGGGCTGTAGACAGTGGCGTCCGCGACGGATGATGTCGTAGAGCTGGGCGCGGGTCATGCCCTGCTCGTGGTCGTGGTTGCCGAAGAGGATGACGTAGGGCACGCCGTGGCGCTCGATGCGGTCTACGATGTGCGTCATGGCGGTGTCGGCAGGACGCGCGTAGATGTTGTCGCCGGTGAAGACCACCAGGTCGGGACGCTCGGCGCCGACCACGGCGTCGATGCACTCCAAGGCGGTGGCAGAGCGTGGGTTGTGGCTCTGGTAGTGGAGGTCGGTAAACTGGACTATCTTGAACTCGCCACGGGTGTCAAACTTCAGAGTCTGGGCGGTGGCATCGGTGCCGGCGGCGAGGGTAAGGAGCGCGGCGGCAGTAAACTGCATGATACGTTTTAGCATGGTCGGGTATGATTTTGTGGGTTATAGTTGTCGTTGGAGTTGGCTGAGCAGACGGCGGCAGCCCTGCTCGATGAGGTCGAGTGCCAGTTCGAAGTCGCGGTCGCCGCCATAGTAGGGGTCGGGCACGGAGTCGTAGCCGCAGTCGGCGTCGAGGTAGTCGCTCATGCGCAGGATGCGGTCGGCCTGGGCCTGGGTGCGCGCCTTGGCGCTGATGGCGCGGTAGTTGCCCTCGTCCATCACGATGATATAGTCGAAGCGGTCGAAGTCGGCTGCCGAGAACTGGCGGGCATGATGGTCTACACGGTAGCCGCGGCGGGCTCCGTGGCGGCGCATACGGCTGTCGGGCAGCTGACCCACATGCCAGTCGCCGACGCCACACGAGTCGACCTCAATCTGGTCGTCCAGACCGGCTTCGGCTACCATCGCTTCCATTACGGCATGGGCGGCGGGCGAACGGCAGATGTTGCCGAGACATACGAAGAGGAGCCTCTTGGGCTTGGGGGCGTCAACAGATGTTGGTGTCATAGTCTATATATATAATAATGAATATAGATATAACGCCCGCAGTGTGGTTTTATTGCCATAGGGTGGTCATAAATCGCATGGCAGCCGCTGTTGCAGCCCGCGTCGCTCCGTTGGCGCATCGTCGCTGCGTTCTTGAGTCGTGTTAGATGTTGTTTGATAAGGTCGAGTTGTAATACTCATAGTATCAATGGGTTCGGTGGATGCATCGTGGCTCCATTGAGGGGATAGTCTCTTTGCTGACCATGAGGAAAGCGACTAAACAGAATATGAAAAAAATGATATTCGTACGCATTTTTATTATATTTCCAGCCTTTGTGGGCGCCAAGAGAAAAAACGAGATAGGCGCGCGTGAAAAAGTCTTGGCAGTGGGCGCGACAGTCTGTAATTTTGCAATTGCTGAGGTCGAAAGCCCAGCAAGAAAAATATCAGACATAAAGAGAAAAATCAACCAAAACAGGGTAGGAACCCACTTTAAGGAAATGTATTCTAAATTTGATAATCTGGACATTACAGTCGACTCGTCGATTAAGAAGATTACACGTAAGGCGTGCATGTACCTTTCTGAGGCCATCGAGAATGGCATCATGCTGTCGGAGAATCCAACTGCCAACATCGTAATCTACGACGACCGCATTGATTTTGGTATGTGCCTCAATCCCACTATGGATATGATGAACGACGCCTACTTCCCCAACTTCTATGAGGAGAACGGCAATATCGTATACCGCTTCGCTGGCAATGCCTGTTGCGAGGTCGAGGACCAAACCATCAACTATGTAGGTCATACAGACCCCATCACTACAGATGATAACAAGGTTTTTAATATGATTTATTCGAAATACGCATAAGCAAATAGATATTCTTTACACATTCTCAACAAAAATCATACACATTAATACAATAACTTAGTAATTTTTTTGAAGCAAGAGCACGAGCCCGAGGAATCTGGATGAAGACCCCCTCATGGTTCGTGTTTTTATTATCCTCAAATTGGGCGTCATAATCCTCGGTTTGTGCTTTGCTTTTCTCGTGTCGTTTTTTGCCACACTCGGTTCATGCTTCGCCATCCTCGAATTGTGCTTCGCCATCAAGTTAACCCACTCCCCAAGTTTTTTCCATATCCCCACAACCTCCGCAGGCACGTGCGCCAGCGCTGGGCAGACGGCGGCATATCCCGTCATGGTAAACGCCAGTCCCGCTATTATTAATAATGTAGTGGTGATTGTGGTGGCTGGCTCGTACCTTTTGATACGTGGGCTCGTATCATAAGTCACGCGGCCACGTATCATAAGTCACGAGTCCTCGTATCAAATGACACGAAGCAGTAGAGTTGGTCACTGGGGTGCCGAACATGCTGATTCACATAGTTATAGTTGATTTCCTCTTCGTTGACAATACTTTCCTGCGGTGGATATGCAATGAAAGCAGATTGAGCATAACGCCTTCGGCTAATCGCAACTCTTACAGAGTAGCTAAGTAGGGTGTGGCTCATACCCAGGGTAGAGGCGCTTCGCCCCTCAACCCTGGGCTATGAAATCGCAACTCCTACAGAGTTGCTGCTGCTTGCGGGCTATAATTCATCGTTGATGATGCGCCCCCAAGGGATATACATAATTAGTTTGTTGTCGATGATGTGCGCCCCTACAACCATGTATGCCTATACCATCGTTGATGATGCGCCCCCAAGGGTTATACATAATTAGTTTGTTGTCGATGGTGTGCGCCCCTACAACCATGTATGCCTATCCCATCGTTGATGATGCGCCCCCAAGGGTTATACATAATTGGTTTGTTGTCGATGATGTGCGCCCCTACAACCATGTATGGTTATCCCATTGTGGACGGTGCGCACCCCAGGCAACTCTGCAGGAGTTGCGTTTCCCCAGCCCAGGGTTGCGGGCGAAGCACGCTACCCTGGGTAGCTGCCCCACTAATCTGGCAACTCTGACGGAGTTGCGCTTAGCCGTAGGCGTTACCCGCAGCAGGATGATTGGCAGGAATGGGTAGACGGATAATATCAGATTGAGAATAACGCCTTCGGCTAATCGCAACTCTTACAGAGTAGCTACACCTTAATTATATATATACCCAGGGTAGAGGCGTTGCTCGCCTCAACCCTGGGCTATGAAATCGCAACTCCTACAGAGTTGCCAGGGGTGCGTCCTGTCCACCATAAGCCCCATCCTAACCTTCCCCACGGGGAAGGAAAAAAGCCAAAACAAAGGCCCCATACCAGCCTTTTTCAAGAAAAAG
>OHEU01000458.1_pt1 | contig 24744 bp, 21 predicted proteins | sample 1567341 | NCBI WGS metagenome assembly OHEU01 (sample SAMEA3879524, study PRJEB24766) | human gut metagenome | biome: human-associated habitat; feature: feces | place: USA | collected 1985/1987 | reverse complement strand
AGAACGTCGGAGTCCTCGCGGATCTTGGCAGCGGCTGCCTTGATGCGGGCGAACTCTTCCTTGTCGTAATCCCGGGGCAGGGTCATCCAGCCCAGAAAATCGCTGCCGGGGCCGTTCTTGGCTTCCAGCTGCTTGTGGGCGGCTTCTACCTGCGGGTAAATAGCTGCATATTCCTCTTCGCTGATGAAGCTGGAGAGGTGTTTCGTGTTCAGTGCGACACTCATTTTATTAAAACCTCCAAACGATCTGCCGGGCCTTTGCCCTGCGAGGAAATATCTTGGTATAAGTGTACCGTTCCCTCCGGGTAAAGTCAAGGTCAAATTCCTTAGATTTCATACAATTTTAATAGTGTTTTTTTGTTTCTTCATCCAGATTTGTTCAGGTATCCAACAGCCCCGCCGGGCGTCCGGCGTACTTTTGTGCGCTGAAGCGCCTTTTTCGGCACAGGGTCAGGCTGCTGTCCCCCGCAGGCTGTCCCACAGCAGCTGCAAGGCGGTGTCAAAATCCATGCGGGGCGCATCGGCGGCAGCGCACACCGGGTACTCCCCCTGTACTGCTTCGCCGCACAGCAGCTGCGCCTTGCCCACCGTCTGTCCCCGGGTCACCGGGGCTTCCAGCGTGTCGGGCAATTCCAGCTGCACGGTCAGCTGTCCGGCGCTCTCGGCGGGCAGCAGAGCGGTGGCGGGCAGAGCAGCGTAATCCAGCGGAACATTTTCCTCCGTGCTGCCCTTTACCTTTAATTGCAGTGGACGCTCCTGCGGCAGGGGCACCGGTGCGGCGCGGTAGGCCGCAAAGCCGTAGTCCAGCAGGGTGGTGGCGGCTTCGAACCGTTCCTTGCTGGAAGGTGCACCCAGCACCACGGCGATGAGATTCAGCCCGTCCCGTGTGGCGCTGGCGGTAATGCACACGCCCGCTCCGCCGGTGGTGCCGGTCTTGAGCCCGGTGATGCCGTTGTAACGCCGCAGCAGCTTATTGGTGTTCACCAGCTGGGTCTGCCCGCCCCGCAGGGTGTCCGTCCAGATGCCGGTATAGTGCAGCACCTCCGGGCAGGTGTTCAGGATGGTGCGGCTCATGATGGCAACATCCCGTGCGGTGGAAAGATGTCCCTCGGTGTCCAGCCCGCAGGCGTTGCGGAAAGTGGTGTGTTCCATGCCCAGCTCTGCGGCGCGGGCGTTCATCTGCTGCACAAAGGCAGGCTCGCTGCCGCCCACCAGCTCTGCCACCGCCACCGCTGCGTCATTGGCCGAGGACACACAGATGGCCTTGAGCATCTCGTCCAGCGTGAACTGCTCCCCGGGCTCCAGCCAGATCTGACTGCCGCCCATGTGGTAGGCGTGCTCACTGACCGGCACAGCGGTATCCATGGTCAGCCGCCCGGCGTGCACCGCCTCAAAGGTGAGCAGCAGGGTCATCACCTTGGTGATGGAGGCGATGGGGACCCGCTCGTCGGCGTTCTTCTCGTAGAGCACCCGGCCGCTGCCCTGCTCGATGAGGATGGCGGCGCGGCAGTTGAGCGAGAGCTGGGGCGCGGCAGCCGCCGCCGGGAGAGCCGTTCCCTCTGCCGCCTCCCCTGCATCGGCGCTGACGGCCCTCTCCTCCGGGTGCATGACGACCCGCAGACCCACCCCCTCCGCTGTGCCAAGGGCCAGTGCAAACAGCCAGAAGCAGACCACCCCCGCGCACAGCAGTGCCAGATTTCTCCGTTCCATTTCCGTCCCTCCCCGTGCGAAGTCTCTTGCTGCTACTGTATGCAGTGGTCTTTTCAGGCATGCCGCTCGTCAATTTTGCCGTACCATTTTTCATATTGTGTTCGTTTTCTGTTAACTTTGGTACCTGTTCCTTGACTTTTCACGGCAAAACTTGTAAAATTGAACTGTTCCCAGAAGGGAGCAAGCCCAGTTTCATACAATCATGCAATCACAAGGAGGGTCTCATTATGAATCTTTCCCGCCGTAACTTTATGAAGATCGCCGGTCTGTCCGCTGCTGCTGTTGCAGGTGCCGCCCTGTTCACCGGCTGCTCCGGTCAGCTCATGCTGCCCGTCCGGTTCTCTGCTACCGTGATCGGTAAAGAGACCCAGAAGGCTCTGGACACCCAGCAGTTTTCTGTCGTGGCCGACCTGAGCGAGGACGCCCAGAAGAACGCCATCAACGCTTTTGTGAGATCTCAGCTTCGCCAGCCTATGTACGAGGTCGATTTCATTGAGCGCAAGACCGATACACTGGACGGCAAGGAGACCGATTATCTGTTCGTTACCCTGAAAAACAGCTAACGGCTCGTCATTCCTTCCTGCAGCTTTGGGACGCGAGATTTTTCGCGTCCCTTTTTGTTTTGACGCACTGCAAAAGACCGGTGTCTCCGTGCAAAAACAGTCTTGCACCCCGGTGGGCTTCTGTTATATAATGAGAAGAAATGCAAAACACCCCCGTTTTTATCGAAAGGATCGTTCCCCATGCGAGTTTGTTTTTATACCCTCGGCTGCAAGGTCAACCTGAACGAGACCGGTGCGCTGGAACAGCTGTTCCGCGCCAACGGCTTTACCATTGCGCAGGAAGGCGAAGCAGCGGATGTGTTCATTGTGAACAGCTGCACCGTGACCAACTTCGGCGACCAGAAGAGCCGCAAGTGGTTGCGCCGCAAAAAGCGCGAAAACCCCGGTGCGGTGACGGTGCTGACCGGCTGCTACCCGCAGGCCTTCCCGGAGGAGGCCGCACAGTTCATGGAAGCCGACCTTGTGTGCGGCAACGGCGACCACAAGGCCATCTTGGAGAACGTACAAAAGCTGCTGGACGGCCACGAGCGCATCGTAGCCATTGCCCCGCACCAGCGCGGCGAGCAGTTCGAGGAGCTGCCGGTGGAGCGGTTCGAGACCCACACCCGCGCCTTTATCAAGGTAGAGGACGGCTGCAACCGGCAGTGTGCCTATTGCGTCATCCCCCGCGCCCGCGGGCCGGTGCGCAGCCGCGCCGAGGAGAGCATTCTGGCCGAGCTGCACCAGCTGGCCGCTGCGGGCTACCGCGAGGTGGTGCTCAGCGCCATCTCCCTGCCCAGCTACGGGCTGGACACCGGCACAAACCTTGTGGAGCTGGTGGAAAAATGCGCACAGGTGCCGGGCATCGAGCGCATTCGTCTGGGCAGCCTTGACCCCGATATGCTCACCCCGGAATTCATCTCCCGCTTGGCAGCGGTGGACAAGCTTTGCCCCCAGTTCCACCTGAGTTTGCAGAGCGGCTGCACCGCCACCCTGCGCCGGATGCGCCGGGTGTACACCGCGCAGGAGTACGCACAGGTGGTGGAGCAGATCCGCGCCGCCTACGGCAGCCGCCCGGTCAGCTTTACCACCGACTGCATCTGCGGCTTCCCCGGCGAGACGGCAAAGGACTTTGAGGAGAGCTGCGCATTTTTGAAGAAGATCGGCTTCCTTAAAGTGCATGTGTTCCCCTACTCCCGCCGCAGCGGCACCCCGGCTTATGATTTCCCGGATCAGATCCACGAGCGGGAAAAGCAGGAGCGCAGCCGCCGCATGAACGCCGCAGCCGAGCAGGTGCGCTGCGAGGCACTGGCCGCCTTTGAGGGCACCGAGGATGAGGTGCTGCTGGAGACTCCCCTGTCCGGTACGCTGTTCACCGGCTACACCCGGCTGTACATTCCGGTGGTGGTCTCTGCCCCCGGCTGCGAGAGCGGGCAGATCGTGCGGGTAAAGCTTGGCCGCTACGATGGCGAGCGGGTGCGTGCAGCACTTTGCTGAAATTTTTTCATTTTACTTGTACATTCTGTGCATCCGCATGAATACAATAAATTTTTAACAAATTTTGTGTTTTGCTCTTTCCATACGCACGTCTTTATGTTAAAATGAAGATGGATTTATCGGGTCCGGCGTGCTGTAAGCAACCAGCACGGTACCATCCGTGCCCGTATAGCGCCGTTTTTATGCTCTGCACACAGGGCAGGCGGCTCCGTTTTTTGGCTGTTTCTGAGCAAGGAGAGATTGGAATGAGTTTCAGAGGAATCAATACTACGGTCATCCAGATCCGCCGTCAGGTGTTTACCGAGGTCGCCCGCATGGCTTACGCCAATGTCAAGGGCGAGCAGGCCAACCACCTGATGCGCAAGATCCCCTACACCATCATCCCCGGTGAGGAGGGCAAGCTGCGCAAGGACATCTTCCTGGAGCGCGCCATCGTTGAGGAGCGTGTCCGTCTGGCCATGGGCCTGCCCACCCGCCGCATGGACGAGCACAACAGCGTCGTCTCCGGTCTGGAGGATGCCTCCATCGCCGATAAGTACTATGATCCCCCGCTGGTCAACGTGATCAAGTTTGCCTGCAACCGCTGCCCCGAAAAGCTGGTCAAGGTGTCTGACCTGTGTCAGGGCTGCCTTGCACACCCCTGTATGGAAGTGTGCCCCAAGAAGGCTATCACTTGGGAGAGCGGCCGTTCCACCATCGATCAGGACAAGTGCATCAAGTGCGGCCGCTGCGTCACCGTCTGCCCCTACAACGCCATCGTCAAGACCGAGCGTCCCTGCGCCGCTGCCTGCGGCATGGGTGCTATCCACTCTGACGAGCTGGGCCGTGCCGAGATCGATTACAGCAAGTGCGTGTCCTGCGGTCAGTGTCTGGTAAACTGCCCCTTCGGTGCCATTGCCGACAAGGGTCAGATCTATCAGCTCATTCAGGGCTTCAACCGCGGCGACCGCATCTATGCGCTGGTCGCTCCCGCCTTTATCAACCAGTTCCCCTCTCTGGCTTCCACCGGTAAGCTGAAGTCCGCTCTGAAGGCCATCGGCTTCTGCGACGTGGTGGAGGTTGCCATCGGTGCCGACCTGTGCACTGTGGACGAGGCACACGACTTCCTTGAGGAAGTGCCCGAGAAGCTGGACTTCATGGCTACCTCCTGCTGCCCGGCATGGAGCATGATGGCAAAGACCGCCTTCCCCGGCCTTGCCAAGAACATCTCCATGACCATGACTCCCATGGTGTTCACCGCCCGCATGATGAAGCAGGCCGATCCCGATGCCCGTATGTGCTTCATCGGACCCTGCGCCGCCAAGAAGCTGGAGGCCAACCGCAAGTCCGTGCGGTCGGATGTGGACTTCGTGCTGACCTTTGAAGAGCTGGCCGGTATCATTGAGGCAAAGGACCTGGATCTGGACAATCTGGAAGTGGATCCCGCCGAGATGGATCTGTGCTACGCTTCTGCTGCCGGCCGCGGCTTTGCACAGTCCGGCGGCGTGGCCAAGGCCGTTGCCGACAAGATCAAGGAATGGCGTCCCGACATGGAGGTGAAGATCGCCTCCGCACAGGGTCTGGCCGACTGCAAGAAGCTGCTGATGCTGGCCAAGGCCGGTAAGTACAACGGCTACTTGCTGGAGGGCATGGGCTGCCCCGGCGGCTGCATCGGCGGTGCCGGCACCATTGCCGACCCCGTGCGCACCGCAGCTGTGCTGAACAAGTATGTGAAGGACGCCACGTTCACCGACCCCGAGCAGAGCGCCTTTATGTCCAACATCCACATGCTGAAGGACGATCCCAACTTTGAGATCTGAGCCGCTATAACGTAACCACCCAAAAGGACGCTGCAATGCCGCAGCGTCCTTTTTTATCGCATCTTCCACATTCTGTGTTGGATTCGAAACATTTTTGTGAAAGACTGCCAAGGCACATTGACAAGGCCGTCCGGTCATGCTATGTTAGCATTGACAAATCAGTACCTTATGGAGCATTATATACTCTGTTTCACCATGCCGTAGCTGCGGCAGAAAGGATAAAACCATGACTACTGCCTTAAAACGTACCGGCGCTGCCCTGCTGACGTTGCTGATGTTCTGTATGCTCACACTGGGCGCTTCTGCCGCCGCGAATACCCCCGTTGGGGTCAAATTCTGGAAGGAAAACTCCGACAAGGAATCCATGGCCAACTCCGGCATTGATTCTGACCGCGAGGCTACCCTTGCCCGCCAGTCCAACGGCACCTACACCCTGATGCTGCCCGTCAAGCAGGTGACCAAGCTTAATGTGACCGGCTGCCTGATCGGCCTGACCATCGGCGATGTGACCTACACCGGCACCCTGACCGGCGAGATCGAAAAGGGCAACGGCATCCTGACCATCAAAAACCTGCCTGCCTCGGTGCTGACCGGCAGCGATGTGAATAAGGCGCTGACCGTGACCTGCAACATCCAGATGGATCTGAGCCTGCTGGGCGAGATCAACACCACCGCCCGGATGTGCATCTGGGCAAAATAAACCGCACGATAACAAAAGCGCCGTTCCACCCGGGACGGCGCTTTTGCTGTTCAGCAGTCGATGTGCTTTTCCACAAAGTCGGCAGCCATTTTATCCAGCTGCATCACCGCATTTTCCGCGCCCTTCATCACCTTGCGCACATTGCGGCGCATCTGGCGCTTGCTCTGGGTAGCCATCATGGCACCGGCAGCCCCAAGGACTGCACCGGTGGCCATGCCCACCACCATGCCTGCGGCGGAATTTTCTCGCTGTTTCATCCTGAATTTCTCCTTTCGGCCTGTCATGACAGGGCTTGCAGTGCTATTATTTCCGCAAAAGAATCTGGTATACGCTTTTTTTATGCAGCAATTTGTGGTATACTGTTCTATGATGCTTTTTATAAGCCGCTGTGCGCGGCTTTTCAGCAAGGAGGTTTTCCTATTTGCAAAAACCCGTTGAACCAAAAAAGATCCTTTGCATCCACGACTTGTCCGGCGTGGGCCGGTGCAGCCTTGCGGTGATCCTGCCTGTGCTGTCGGTCATGGGCTTCCAGCCGGTGGCGTTGCCCACGGTGGTGCTCTCCACCCACACCGGCGGCCTTGGCACCCCCGCCCGGATGGACGGCAGCGCCTACGGCATGGCCGCGCTGGAGCACTACCAGACCCTTGGACTGCAATTTGATTGTATCTATACCGGCTATCTGGGCGGCGAGGCACAGGTAGCGCTGGCTGAAAAAGCCTTTGCCCTGTGGCCTGCCGCCTACAAGGTGGTGGACCCCGTAATGGGCGATAACGGCAAGGCCTATTCCACCGTTACCCCGGCGCTGGTCGAGCGCATCCGCAGCCTGTGCCGCGCGGCAGATCTGATTTTGCCCAACTACACCGAGGCGCAGCTGCTTTTGCAGCAGCAGCCGGTCACCGATGAGCTGGACGATACCGCCGCGCAGGCACTGGCAGATGCTTTGCAGCCGCTGGCCTCCAACGCGGTGGTCACCGGATTGCCGCTGGGCAAGTACATCGGCTGTGCCGGTACCGGCGCAGACCGCTTCGTCATCAAAAAGCTGCATATCAGCCGCAGCTTCCCCGGCACGGGCGACCTCTACGGCGCGGTGCTCATCGGCTCGCTCATCCAGGGCAACGCCCTGAGCGCAGCGGCAGACAACGCGGCAGAGTTCGTGGCGCTGGCCATCCAGAAAACGCCCTGCGACCAGGACACCCGCTTCGGCGTCTGGTTCGAGCCTCTGCTGCCCCGGCTGTGCCCGCTGCGGGAAGAGTGAGGCGACGGATATGAGCGAAAAACCGACCCTGAACATCGTTCTGGTGGAGCCGCGCATCCCCCAGAACACCGGCAACGTGGCCCGCACCTGTGCCTGCACGGCCTGCCGCCTCCATCTGGTGGGGCCGATGGGCTTTGCCATCGACGACCGGAAGCTCAAGCACGCCGGGCTGGACTACTGGCACTATCTGGACATTACCTACTACGACGGCCTTGCGGACTTTTTTGCCCGCAACAACGGCCCCTACTACTACTTTACCACCAAGGCACCCCAGCGCTACACTGATGTACAGTACCCGGACGGGGCTTATCTGGTGTTCGGCCGCGAGGATGCCGGGTTGCCGGAGGCGCTGCTTGCAGAAAATCAGGAGCACTGCATCCGGATGCCCATGCGGGACACCTGCCGCAGTCTGAACCTTTCCAACAGCGTGGCGGTGGGCGTGTACGAGGTGCTGCGGCAGTGGGATTTCCCGGAGCTGCTGGACCACGGCCACCTACGAGATTATGAATGGAAATGAGGGAAATTATGAGCAAGATCGCGATCCTGACCGATTCCTCCTGCGATATCCCGCAGGAGATGGCCGAAAAATACGGCATTGATATCATGAGTTTCCACATCCTGCTGGATGATGTGGACTACGTTGAGCGTGTGGACTGCACCAACACCGAATTCTACGATAAGATGCGTGCGGCAAAGGGTGTGCCCTCTACCGCCGCCATCACGCCCATCCAGTTCTGTGAAAAATACTGCCAGTATGTGGACGAGGGCTACACGGATGTCATCCATGTGCCCATTAACAAATCCGGCTCCTCCACCTACAACAACGCCCTGATGGCACAGGGGATGCTGCGGGAGGAGCGCCCGGAACACCATCTGAACATCCACTTGCTGGACCCCCACACCTATTCTATGGTGTTCGGCTGGTATCTGTGCGAGATGGCACGCAAACTGCAGAACGGCGCAGAGATCCGCCATGTCATCCACGAATTTGAACGGCAGATGAACTGCATGGAGGTCGTGCTGGGGCCTTACAGCCTGAGGCAGATGAAAAAGAGCGGCCGCATCTCTGCCGCAGCAGCCGTCATGGGTGAGTTGATGGGCATCCGCCCCATCATTACCCTGATCGACGGCAAGACCAAGGTAGAGGCCAAGGTGCGCGGCGATGAAAAAGTCGTGCCCGCCATGGTGGATCTGTGCCAGAAGCGCGCCGGGGATGTGGAGGATTTTGAGTATATGATCGGCCACACCAACATCCCGCAAGCCGCTGATCTGGAAAAGGCCTGCCGCAAGGCCTTTGGCAAGCCGCCGCTGGCCGTGTTTGAGCTGGGCGGCGTGGTCTCTGCCAACACCGGCCCCGACACCGTAGCGCTGACATATACCGGCCACCCCAGAGGGTAAAAACATCCGGCAGAGGGCTGCCGCAGAATAGCATACCTTCAAAATATTGAAAGCTCCAAGGCAGCTTCTCAAAAAAGGGTAAAAAAAGCTGAGCACCTGTGAAAGATCAGGTGCTCAGCTTTTTTACATTTTTCGTTGACGCTGTTTCGCAGCAGTCCTTTTTGTTATTTATTTCTCGTGTTTTACCCGTTGGATATCTCCCAGATCGTAGGGGGTGTTCTGGTAGACGTAATAGTTCAGCCAGTTTTCATACAGCAGGTGGGCGTGGGCGCGCCAGCGGAACAGCGGCGGCTTTGCGGGGTCGTCATCCGGGTAATAGTTGACGGGCACATGGATGGGCAGACCCTTGGCTACGTCCCGCTTATACTCGGCATCCAGCGTATACTTATCGTACTCCGGGTGGCCGGTGACAAAGATCTGCCGCCCGTTCTCGGTGCTCATGAGGAAGGGTCCGGCGGCGTCGCTCTCAGCCAGAATGCGCAGGGCGGCGCAGTTGTCCACATCCTCCCGGCAGATGCCGGTATGACGGCTGTGGGGAGCGTAGAACACCTCATCAAAGCCGCGTACAAGCGGGTTTGCCGGGCGGGTGACCCGGTGCTCGAACACGCCGAACATCTTTTCCGGCAGCAGCTGCTTGCGCACGCCATAATGGTAGTACAACCCTGCCTGTGCGCCCCAGCAGACATGGAGGGTGGAGTAGACGTTCGTTTCGCTGAAGTCCATGATCTCGCACAGTTCGTTCCAGTAGTCCACCTGCTCAAAATCCATGGTCTCCACCGGCGCGCCGGTGATGATCATGCCATCGTAGCGGTTGTTCTTTACCTCGTCAAAGGTCTTGTAAAAGGCCTCAAGGTGAGCAGCCGACACATGGGTGGCAGAGTGGCTGGCAGTTTGCAGCAGGGTCATGTGCACCTGCAGCGGGGTGTTGGCCAACAGCCGGGCGATCTGGGTCTCGGTGGCGATCTTGGTGGGCATCAGGTTCAGGATCAAAATTTCCAGCGGACGGATATGCTGCGCCAGCGCCCGCTCCCGGTGCATGACAAAGACGTTTTCTTCATACAGGGCGTCAAAGGCGGGTAAGGTCTTAGGGATGATCAGCGGCATAGGAAAGTCGCTCCTTTGCTAGACGATTCAAAAATGGCACCGCGTTCGCTTTGCCATCTTCAGGGGTATCATGATTTTTGATTTCACGGGAAGGCATCAGACCTTATCCAGTGCCTGCGCGATATCGGCGATGAGATCCTCGGCGGATTCCAGACCGCAGCTCATGCGCACCAGCTCGGCGGGCACACCGGCGGCAGCCAGCTGCTCGTCGTTCATCTGACGGTGGGTGCTGGAGGCGGGGTTCAGGCAGCAGGTGCGGGCATCGGCCACATGGGTCTCAATGGCGGCAAGCTTCAGCTCCTTCATAAAGGTGCTGGCGGCCTGACGTCCACCGGCCAGACCAAAGCTTACCACGCCGCAGCTGCCATTGGGCAGGTACTTCTGAGCCAGTGCGTGGTAGGGGCTGCTTTCCAGCCCGCAGTAGTTCACATAGGCCACCTTGGGGTGGTTCTCCAAGAACTGTGCCACCGCCATACCGTTGGCGCAGTGGCGCTGCATCCGAACGTGCAGGCTTTCTAGACCAAGGTTCAGCATATAGGCGTTCATGGGGGACTGCATCGAGCCGAAGTCCCGCATCAGCTGTGCGGTGGCCTTGGTGATGAACGCCCCCTCCTTGCCAAAGCGCTCGGCGTAGGTGATGCCGTGGTAGCTGTCATCCGGGGTGCACAGGCCGGGGAACTTCTCGGCGTGGGCCATCCAGTCGAACTTGCCGCCGTCCACGATGGCACCGCCCAGCACTGCGCCGTGGCCGTCCATGTACTTGGTGGTGGAGTGGGTCACGATGTCCGCGCCCCACTCAAAGGGGCGGCAGTTGACCGGTGTGGGGAAGGTGTTGTCCACCATCAGCGGCACGCCGTGGGCGTGGGCGGCCTTGGCAAACTTTTCAATATCCAGCACGGTCAGGGCGGGGTTTGCGATGGTCTCGCCGAACACCACCTTAGTATTGGGCCGGAAGGCGGCGTTCAGCTCCTCCTCGGTGCACAGGGGGTCTACGAAGGTGGCGGTAATGCCCATCTTTGCCATGGTGACCGAGATGAGGTTGAAGGTGCCGCCGTAGATGGTGCTGGAGGCTACGATGTGGTCCCCTGCCTCGCAGATATTGAACAGGGCAAAGAAGTTTGCGGCCTGTCCGCTGGAGGTAAGCATGGCGGCGGTGCCGCCTTCCAGCTCGCAGATCTTTTTCGCCACCATGTCGCAGGTGGGGTTCTGCAGGCGGGAATAGAAATAGCCGTCTGCCTCCAGATCGAACAGCTTGCCCATGTCCTCGCTGGTGGCGTACTTGAAGGTGGTGGACTGGATGATGGGGATCTGACGGGGTTCGCCGTTGCCGGGGGTGTAGCCGCCCTGCACGCAGATGGTATCACGGTTCATACAACATACTCCTTTGCTTGTTTTTTGGTCGGGAAGGACGATTCCCCGCAGGAGGGACTGCCTCCGGCGGGGAATCGAAAATTCAAAGCTTCTTATTTCCGCAGGCGCTTATCGCTCTTGGTGGCCCACAGGGTACCCACAGACTGGAACGCCTGCACCATCAGCACCAGCAGCACCACACAGACGATCATGATGTTGGTCTGGTAGCGGTAGTAGCCGTAGGAAAGGGCGATTTTGCCCAGGCCGCCGCCGCCAATGACACCGGACATGGCCGAGTAGCCCAGAATGGTGGTCAGTGCGGTGGTCATGCTGGAGATCAACCCGGGCAGGCACTCCGGGATCATGACCTTGGTGATGATCTGAAACGGGGTAGCGCCCATGCTCTGGGCAGCTTCCACCACACCCTCATCCAGCTCCCGCAGGCTGGTCTCCACCAGACGTGCCACAAAGGGGAAGGCGGCGACCACCAGCGGAACGATGGTGGCCTTGGTGCCGACGGTGGTGCCCACGATGGCGCGGGTCAGCGGGAAAACGCAGATCATCAGGATGAGGAAAGGCACGCTGCGCAGGATGTTGATGACGATGTTCAGGATGTGCATCAGCCAGCCCGGCAGGGGCAGGACGCCGTCCTTATCGCCAGCCACCAGCAGAACGCCCAGCGGCAGGCCCAGGACCAGAGAAAATGCCGTGGAGAGGACGGTCACGTAGAACGTCTCCCAAATGGCGAAGCCATAATCTGCAAAGCTCATTCTCCGGTCACCTCCTCAACGGTCACACCATTCTGGCTGCGCATATAGCACACAGCCTGCTTTGCCTGTTCGGTATCGCGGGGAAGTTTGAGCAGCATGGAGCCGTAGCACTGGCCGCTCAGATCGCGGGTATCGGCGCTGAGCACCGACACCAGAATGCCCTTTTCAGCGGCAAGGCTTGCCACCAGCGGCTTTGCCGTGGAGGAACCATTAAAGGTAACGCGCACCACATGGTCATCCGGCGCAAAGCTGGACAGGTCGCGGGCTGCGCTGCCGCCGTTGGGAGCCACCAGACGCTTGGCAGCCGCCGTTTTGGGGTTAGCAAAAATCTCCTGTACCGAGCCCTGTTCCACGACCATACCGCCGTCCAGAATGGCCACGCTGTCGCAGATTTCCTCCACCACGCTCATCTGGTGGGTAATGACCACCACGGTGATGCCCAGCTTACGGTTGATATCCTTGATCAGGGTCAGGATGGAGTGGGTGGTGTTGGGGTCCAGCGCACTGGTAGCCTCGTCGCACAGCAGCACCTTGGGGTTGGTGGCCAGTGCGCGGGCAATGGCGATGCGCTGCTTCTGACCGCCGGACAGCTGTGCCGGGTAGGCGTTGGCCTTATCCGGCAGCCCCACCATCTCCAGCAGCTCCATGGCGCGCTTTTCGGCCTCCGCCTTCTTTACGCCTGCCAGCTCCATGGGGAAGCAGACGTTCTTCAGGCAGGTGCGCTGCATAAGCAGGTTGAACTGCTGGAAGATCATGGTGATCTCCCGACGGCGCTTGCGCAGCGAGGCGGGAGACAAAGTCTCCATCGCCACGCCGTCGATCACCACGCTGCCGCCGGTGGGGCGTTCCAACAGGTTGATGCAGCGCACCAGCGTGGATTTGCCCGCACCGGACATACCGATGATGCCGTAGATGGAGCCATCGGGAATGGTGAGGTTGATGTTCTGCAGCGCTTTCACCGCGCCATCCTTCATCTGGAAGGTCTTGGAAAGATACTTGAGTTCGATCACAGAAATTGCTCCTTTAGCTTATCCCTCGATGGTAGATTATCCCTCGATGGGTGCCAGACTGTCCTGCTTGCCGCCGTAGACGCCCATGGGCTCTACGTGAATACCGGCAACAGATACCAGATGGGTACCCTTTTCGGCGTTGAAGTTGTCCAGATACGGCTGATGCTGGAAGTAGTTGGTGTCTACCTGACCGTCCTCGACGATCTGGTTGGGGATCACATAGTCGTCGTACTCCTGGATATCCAGCGTGATGCCCTTGGCGGCAAGAATCTCCTTGCACACCTCCAGCACCTCGCAGTGGGGAGCGGGAGTAGCGGCGCAGCTGACGGTCTGGCCGTTCAGAGCGTCATAGTCCACAGTGGAATCATAGCCGTCGGTGGGGTTCTCCACAACGGACACCACGGAGCCCTTGTAGGTCTCGTCCATGAAGTCCTTCACCTTCTGGCTCTGCAGGGCAGCAGCCAGAGCCTTGATCTTAGGCTCCTCCTGATTGCCGTCCTTGCACACCAGAATGTTGACGTAAGCAGAAGAGCCGTCCTCCATGGCCAGTGCATCGGTCATGGGGTTCAGACCGGCAGAGATGGCGTAGTTGGAGTTGATGACGGCGTAATCCTCGTCCTGCAGGACGTTGGGCACCTGAGCGGCCTCCACCTCGTCCACGGTGACGTTCAGGGGGTTCTCCTCGATGTCATTCTTGGTGGCGGTCAGGCCGGCATCTGCCTTCAGCTTGAAGAAGCCGTTCTTCTCCAGCAGGGTCAGGGCGCGGGCCTCGTTGGTGGTATCGTTGGGCACAGCCACCTTGATCTTATCCAGCTTAGCTGCGGCAGAGGATGCCACGCTGCCGGATGCAGCGGCAGAAGAAGCAGTGGAAGAAGAACCACCGCAGGCAGTCAGGGCAGCGGCTGCGGCTGCCACACCGGTAACTTTCAGAAAATCACGACGAGTAATCATAGTTTTGTTCCCTCTCTATTGTTCTCTATTATGTACTGTGGCCCGCACGGCACCTTTCCGCGCGCGGCCTTGAACGGACGCATGAAAAAATGCCCCCGTCCTTACGAGCCTTAGGCTCTGCAAGGACGGAGGCATGAACATACTTCCGTGGTACCACCTTGGTTCACTGCATCCTTACGGATACAGCCTCGATGCTGCGGCAGCGTGTGCTGCTTACAGCCGGACGCTGTAACGGGCGCATCCCGTTGCGGGCTTAGCACTCCTGCGCCTCGTCCGCACGGCTCCGAGACCATTTTCAGCTTCCTGTTTCCTGCCCTTTTTCACCGCCCGGGCTCTCTGGTAAGGATCAATGCGAAGGCCTACTCTTCTCTTCACAGCCATTTTTGTGATATTGCGTTTATTGTACTCGCCTTGACAGGATTTGTCAACCCTTACAACAAACTTTTCTGGTAGGGAATTGAAATTTTTTCGCCCGGCAGACAAAAATGCCCCCGCGCAAGGTGCGCGGAGGCATTTTGGAAAACGTGATTTAGCCCTGCTCCTGCTGTGCCTTCTTGGCTTCCAGAGCCAGAATGGCATCGCGGCGGCTCAGGTTGATGCGGCCCTGCTGGTCGATGTCGGTCACCTTGACCACGATGGCATCGCCCACGGCAACCACGTCCTCTACCCGCTCCACGCGCTTGGTGTCCAGCTTGGAGATATGCACAAGGCCTTCCTTGCCCGGGGCGATCTCCACAAAGGCACCAAAGTTCATCAGACGGGTGACCTTGCCCTTGTAGATGGCACCGATCTCGGGGTCCTCCACAATGGTCTTGATGGTAAAGATGGCGCGCTTTGCGTCCTCCTGATCCACGGCGGAGACGAACACATGGCCGTCCTCCTGCACGTCGATCTTGCAGTTGCAGGTGGCGCAGATGTCCTGAATGACCTTGCCGCCCTTACCGATCACGTCCTTGATCTTGTCGGTGGGGATCATCATGCTGAACATCTTGGGTGCCCAGCGGCTCAGCTCATGGCGAGGCTCGGCGATGACCGGCTTGATGATCTCATCGAGGATGTACAGACGGCCCTTGCGGCACTTCTCGAAGGCCTCGGCAATGATGTCGTAGGTCAGGCCGTCGATCTTGATATCCATCTGGATGGCGGTGATGCCCTTGCGGGTGCCGCCGACCTTAAAGTCCATATCGCCGTGGAAGTCCTCCACGCCCTGAATGTCCAGCATGGTCATCCAGCGCTCGCCCTCGGTGATCAGACCGCAGGAGATACCGGCAACCGGAGCCTTGATGGGCACGCCTGCGTCCATCAGTGCCAGCGTAGAGCCGCAGATGGAAGCCTGAGAGGTGGAGCCGTTGGAGCTCAGGACCTCAGACACGCAGCGGATGGTGTAGGGGAACTCCTCCAAGGAGGGCAGCACCGGCACCAGAGCACGCTCAGCCAATGCGCCGTGGCCGATCTCGCGGCGGCCGGGGCTGCGCGGTGCGCGTGCCTCGCCCACAGAGTACGGCGGGAAGTTATAGTGGTGGATATAGCGCTTGGTCTGCTCGTCGGTCAGATCGTCCATCAGCTGGTTGTCCTTGGTGCCGCCCAGCGTGCAGGTGGTAAGCACCTGCGTCTGGCCACGGGTGAACATACCGGAGCCGTGCACGCGGGGCAGGATGCCCACCTCAGCGGCCAGCGGGCGGATCTCGTTGATGCCGCGGCCGTCCACGCGCTTGCCCTCATCCAGCAGCCAGCGGCGCACCACGAACTTCTGCATCTTGTAGCTTACCAGATCCAGATCGGCGGCAGACAGGTCGGGGTATTCCTCAGCGATCTTGTCCATGATGGGCAGCAGGGCTGCGTCACGCACGTTCTTGTCGTCGGTGTCCATAGCAACCTTGAAGTCGTCCAGGTACTTGTTCTGGATGGCGTGGAACACGTCCATGTCCAGACCCACCACCTGGAAGTCGATCTTCGGCTTGCCGCGCTCGGCCACGATCTTGTTGATGAACTCGATGATCTTCTTGATCTCAACGTGTGCGGTCTTGATGGCGGTCAGCATGGTGTCCTCGTCCACCTCGTTGGCGCCGGCCTCGATCATCACGATCTTATCCATAGTGGCGGCAACGGTCAGGGCAAGGTCGCTCACCTTGCGCTGCTCCTGCGTGGGGTTCAGCACGATCTCGCCGTCCACCAGACCCACCTGCACGCCGCCGATGGGGCCGTTCCAAGGGATATCGGACACGGCGGTCACCAGAGAAGCGCCGATCATGCCGGCGATCTCGGGGCTGCAGTCCGGGTCAAGGCTCATGACGGTCATAGTGATGCACACGTCGTTGCGCATCTCCTTGGGGAACAGCGGGCGCATGGGGCGGTCCACCACGCGGCTGGTCAGGATGGCGCGCTCACCGGGGCGGCCCTCACGGCGCATAAAGCTACCGGGAATGCGGCCTGCGGCGTAGAGCTTTTCCTCGTACTCCACGTTCAGCGGGAAGAAATCCACGCCCTCGCGGGGCTTGGGGCTCATGACCACGTTGCACATCACGCAGGTCTCGCCGTAGCGGATCAGTGCGCTGGCATTGGACAGGCCACACATCTTGCCCATTTCAACCTTGAACGGGCGGCCGGCCAGCATGGTTTCGTAGACCTTGAAGTTGTCAAAGGTCTCTTTGCGGGAACCAAATTCGATTGCCATTGTTTCTGCCTCCTTGTTTTTCGGATCGTTCTATCCAAAAAGCCGTGGCGTGCGCATTATAGCAATAAATCCAGCGTCCCTGCCCGCAGGCACAGGCGTTCGATTTACTGCTGCAATACGCTGCCACCGCTATTTTGTGCGCATGGGATACATGGAGCTATACATAAAGCAAAGGGCAGGTACCTTTGCGGTACCTGCCCTCCGTTAAAATTACTTACGCAGACCCAGAGTTGCGATCAGAGCACGGTAACGCTCGATGTCCTTCTTCTGGAGATAAGCCAGCAGATTGCGGCGACGGCCAACCATCTTCAGCAGACCGCGGCGGCTGTGGTGATCGTTAGGGTTCTTCTTCAGGTGCTCGTTCAGCTCGTTGATGTGAGCGGTCAGCAGAGCGACCTGAACCTCGGGGGAGCCAGTGTCCTTCTCGGTCAGAGCGACTTTGGCCATAACTTCCTGCTTATTCATAATACAGTACCTCTTTCAAGTAATTTATCTGCCTATGGCACAGCGGCGGGAAACGGTTCTCCCAAAAACGGGCATACTCCCAGCCCCGTACCACGGTAACAGATACAGTATACCAGATTGCCCGGCAGATTGCAAGAAGATTTTTGTCCGTAAGCCTTAATTTTTTACAACGCCGCCCCAGTACAGCTGCACCTCCGGCAGCTTCTTTTTGCGCAGCAGAAACAGGGTGGGGATCAGGTAGACCGCCACCGAAAGCAGCCGCGAGGCATCGTAGCCACTCACGCTCTCGGCCACGCTGGTGGTGCCGTACAGCCCGCCGATAAGCATGGCGGCAATGTCCATGGCGCTGTGCAGGAACACCGTTACCCACAAATTGCCGGTGCGGAAGTAGATGGCGGCCAGCATCACGCCCAGCGAGGCTGCAAACACACACTGCATCAGCACGCCAAAGGGTGCCGAGCCGAGCAGGTTGCTCAGGTGCGCCGCGCCAAACAGTACGCCGGACACAAGGCAGGCTTTCCACACCCCGGCGCGGGCGGTGCCGTAGCGCTCCAGCAGGGTCTGGGCAATGATGCCACGGAACACCAGCTCCTCAGCCACGCCCACAAGGATCATGTTCAGCATAAAGGTCAGGATGCGGGGCAGCGGCAGCAGCGGCGTGTCCGGGCGGTCAAAGGCCAGCGTCCCAACGGTCGTATACCCGATGAAAAACAGCGGGTACATGCCCACCAGCATTCCGTTCAGAAAGCCGCAGCCGCGCCGGTGCAACAGGTCCAGCCTGCCGGTGCGGGCCAGCAGCAAAAGCGCCACCACCAACCCCACAGCCTCCTGCACAGAACCCAGCAGATAGCCGTCCATGGTGTCAAAATCCGCGCCTGCCGCTGCCAGCCCGATGGTAGCCAGCAGGCTGAACACAACCATGCTGCCAAGGAACAGCACCTCGGACAGGATACAATAAAGAATGGGGTGCGCGGTGCGCAGCCGTTTGAGCATAAGTACAGCCCTCCCTATCAATGATAGCCCTATTCTACCACGATTCCCTCAAAAGCGATAGGGCGAAAATCAAGTGCGCCGCCGGGAGATCGGGGGCTGTGAACGGCTTGCAGCATCTTTTTACAGAAAATTCATGTAAAAACAGGCTAAAATAGTCTTGCAGATTTGACGTGTCTGCTGCTTTGGTGTATCATATACTTGTATTGTTATGCGCGATTCCGGGCGCATCACAGCCCGATTTTTAAGATTTATGAGGTGTGACCTATGTCCCTTGTTGAAAAACTTTTTGGCAGCTTCTCTGACCGGGAGCTGAAAAAGGTGAACCCCATCACCAAACAGGTGCTGGCGCTGGAGCCCAAGTATCAGGCCATGTCCGATGCTGACTTGCAGGCGCAGACTGCCGTGTTCAAGCAGCAGCTGGCCGAGGGCAAAACGCTGGATGATATCCTGCCGGATGCCTTTGCCGTCTGCCGCGAGGCTGCATGGCGCGTGCTGGGCATGAAGCACTTCCCGGTACAGGTGACCGGCGGCATTGCCCTGCACCGCGGCGATATTGCCGAGATGCAGACCGGTGAAGGCAAGACCCTTGTGGCTACCCTGCCCGCCTACCTGAACGCCCTGACCGGTGAAGGGGTGCACATCGTTACCGTCAACGACTATCTGGCAAAGCGCGACAGCGAGTGGATGGGCAAGCTCTACCGCTGGCTGGGGCTGACCGTTGGTCTGATCGTGCAGGGCATGGACGGCGACGCCCGCCGGGCCGCCTACAATGCCGATATCACCTACGGCACCAACAATGAGTTCGGCTTTGATTACCTGCGCGACAACATGGTGACCTACAAGGCCAACATGGTGCAGCGCGGCCACGCCTACGCCATCGTGGACGAGGTGGACTCCATCCTGATCGATGAAGCCCGCACGCCTTTGATCATCTCCGGCCGCGGCGAGGACTCCTCCAGCCTGTATACGCAGGTGGACCGCTTTGTGCGCACCCTGCGCAAGAGCGTGGTGGTGGAACTGGAAGATAAGGTCTCCACCGATGAGCAGGCCGATGGCGATTACGTTGTGGACGAAAAGCACAAGACCTGTACCCTGACCGCCGCCGGCATCAAAAAGGCCGAGGCCTATTTTAAGGTAGAAAACCTTGCCGCCGCCGAGAACATGACCCTTGCCCACCACATCGATCAGGCCATCAAAGCCTACGGCGTGATGCAGCGGGATATCGACTATGTGGTCAAGGATGGTCAGGTCATCATCGTGGACGAGTTCACCGGCCGTCTGATGTTCGGCCGCCGCTACAGCGAGGGTCTGCATCAGGCGATTGAAGCCAAGGAGCATGTGACCATTGAGCGCGAAAGCCGCACACTAGCGACCATCACCTTCCAGAACTATTTCCGCATGTACCACAAGCTCTCCGGCATGACGGGTACGGCGAAGACGGAAGAGGACGAGTTCCAGAACATCTACTCGCTGGACGTCGTGCAGATTCCGACCAACAAGCCCAACATCCGCAAGGACTTGGACGACATGGTCTACAAGACGAAGAAGGCGAAGTTCAACGCCGTTGTGGACGCAATTGCGCAGGTGCACGCCAACGGTCAGCCCGTGCTGGTCGGCACGGTCACGGTTGAAACGAGCGAAATGCTCTCCGCCATGCTTCAGCGCCGCGGCATCCAGCATGAGGTGCTGAACGCAAAGAACCACGCCAAGGAAGCTGAAATCGTCGCGCAGGCAGGCCACTGGGGCGCCGTCACCATTGCCACCAACATGGCTGGCCGCGGCACGGACATTCTGCTGGGCGGCAACCCGGAGTTTCTCGCCCGCCGCGCCATGCGTCAGGACGGCTATGACGAGGAAATCATTGAAGCCGCGACAGGGCACGCCGAGGATGTGTCCGACGAAATCCTTGCCGCGCGCGAAAAGTACCAGTCCCTTTACAAGGACTTCAAGCGCACCACCGACGAAGCGCATGACCGCGTGCTGCAAACCGGCGGCCTGCATATCATCGGCACGGAACGCCATGAATCCCGCCGCATTGACAATCAGCTGCGCGGCCGTTCGGGACGTCAGGGAGACCCCGGTCACAGCCAGTTCTTCCTCTCTGCCGAGGACGACCTTTTAAGACTCTTTGCAGGTGACAGATTCTATAACATTCTTAACAACTTCAAGGCAGTCGGCGATATGCCGATAGAGGCCGGCATTCTTTCAAAATCAATTGAGAGTGCTCAGAAAAAGGTAGAGGCCAACAACTTTGCAACTCGCCGCAACGTCCTCGAATTCGACGACGTTATGAACGAGCAGCGTAAAAAGATTTACAGCGAACGCAATCAGGTGCTCGACGGAGCTGATCTTCACGAAACGATTCAGAAGATGATAAACGACTACTTTGACAGTATGGTTCAGTTCTACTGCCCGTCGTCACTTCCCGAAAACGAGTGGAACCTCGCCGGTATGAAGACAAAGCTCGGCTGGATTATAGGTTCCGATTCGCTCGACGAGCTCAAGACCCCCGACGATTATCTTAAATACTTCCTCTCAAAAGCCGAAAAGCTTTACAACGACCGCAAGCAGAAGTACGGAGCGGAGATTATGAGCCTGCTCGAGAGAAAAATACTTCTTCAGAACGTAGACCGCAACTGGATGGATCACCTCGACGCAATGGAGGAATTAAAGCGCGGTATTTACCTTCGCTCCTACGGTCAGCAGAACCCGATAGTAGCATTCCGTATGGAGAGCTACGATATGTTTGAGGAAATGACCGATGCCATTCGCGAGGGTACGGTCACCGGCATTCTTACGGTTGTAATCCGCACCGAAGCGGACACAAAGCGCGAGCAGCAGGGCAAGATTACCTCCACAAGCGGAGCTACCGACGGCAGTGAAAAGAAGCAGCCGATCAAAAAAGCCAAAAAGCCCGGCAGAAACGACCCGTGCCCATGCGGAAGCGGTAAAAAGTACAAATACTGCTGCGGCAAGGACGACTGATATAACGGTGACTCATAAATAAATTTAAAAGACGGATATAAAGCTTGTGTTTTATGTCCGTCTTTCTTTTCGTCTTTGTTTATTGACTTATTATATAAATCGACTTATAATACAATATATATTGTTAATTATGCACATTATATGCGCGGTAAGCGGGAGGGCAAAATGAAAACATTTTTTACGGTGCTGTTTATTACGGCAGCGGTTGTAATTTTGGTATGCATCATATTCAGAGGGGAAACGCCCGACAAGCCCAAGAAGAACATTAAGAGCGACAATCCGGCTATACTGCCATATGGCAAGACGGGAGTTTTGGCTCATCGCTCCGGGGCAGGGCTCGCTCCGGAAAATACTCTGCTCGCCTTTCAGAATATGATTAAGAACAGGGATAAATTCGAACTTGAAGGCTTTGAATTTGACCTGCACCTCACAAAGGACGGCCAAATAATAGTCCTGCATGACGACACGCTTGACCGTACAAGCGATTCGGAGGAATATTTCGGCAAGCCCGGCGTGTTGCCGTGCGACCTGAGCTTTGAGGAGCTGCGAAAGCTTAATATGGGCGAAAAGTTTGTTCTTCCCGACGGTTCTATACCTTACGAGGGTCTGCGAGGCGACAAAATTCCGGACTCACTCCGCATTATAAGGCTCAGCGACGTATTTGATTTTCTTGCTCCGTACGGGGATTACACCTTTACCGTTGATATTAAAAACGACGGTGACATCGGTTACCGCACCGCAGATGAGCTTCACCGTCTTTTGATAAAGTATAATATGCTCTCACGCACGGCCGTAGCCTCATTTCACAAGAGCAATATTCGGTATCTTGACGAAAAATATCCCGACATAACACGTTCGGCCACAATACACGAGGTGGTCAGATTCTATTTTCAGAGTTTCTTTCACATTCCGTATAAGCAGGGTCATTTCAAGTTTAAATATCTGCACATTCCGTATAAGGATTACTTCTTCAACCTCGGTACTACAAGGCTTATAAATTACGCCCACAGCTACGGTATAGCCGTTCAGTACTGGACCATAAACGACCCGAAAATAATGAAGCGCCTCGAAAAGAACGGTGCGGACGCAGTCTTTACAGACCTGCCGGACTTAGCTTACGAGACGCTCAACGATATTAAATAATGTTTTGATTACTCCGAAACGAAGTCGGCGACAAAGCGTGTTTTTACATACGGCGCCGAACGTTCCTTATGGGCAACATGCAGCGGATGCACCTGAAATGCCGGAATATTCTCCATACGCTCAAATTCCGCATAAAACACAAAATCGCAGTCGCTGTCGGCGAAGTTTTCACCGATTTCCGCTTTTATGAGTCCCGGTATCTTTCCGACGAGATTCTTAGCCGAGTCAGACATCATTTTCAGTACCTCTTTACGGTTTGAATCATTGACATTGTCGGAAAATGTCCAAAAAATAATATGCCTTACCATTGTGTAACACGCCCCTTGGGAAAATATCGGTACCGCGCAAAGCAACTATACCGATGTTATTGTATCACAAAAAAATCAAAAATAAACCCTTGACAAAAAATTTAAAGTGTGTTTTAATGACTTAAACCGATGAAACGGAAGTAAAACTGCAAAACGAACATTTAGCGAGCCGGAGGCGGTGTGAGTCCGGTTGTTACGGTGCAGACAAATGGTCCGCTGAGGGCGCAATGAAAAGTTGCGACGGAGCTTTCACGTTACAGAAAGAGGAATATGTCAGTATTCCGTCAGAGTGAGCGTTTTACGCTAATCAAGGTGGTACCGCAGGTAATTTCCTGTCCTTGTATTTTTACAAGGGCAGTTTTTTTATTATACAGAAGATTTCAGGAGGATTTTAAAATGAAAAAGTTTTTTGCAGTTATGCTGTCACTTATGCTCACGGTGCTCACATTTGCATCCTGCCAAAGCACAGGCAAAACAAACAGCACCACGAACTCCGACCCCGGCACAAACAACACCGGTAAGAAGTACAAGGTCGCAATAGTTCAGCTCGCAGACAACGGTGCCTTCACAGAGATGCGCGAGTCATTTATTCAGGAGATGAGAACACTCGGCTACGATGAAGCGCAGATGATATTTGACATCAAAAATGCACAGGGCGATCAGTCCGCGCTCAACACCATAAGCCAGGGGCTTAAAAACGGCGACTACGACCTTATAGTTCCGATAGTTACGCCTGCCACAATGTCAGTCGTAAATCAAGGCCTTAAAACTCCCGTCGTATTTATTTCCGTTACAAATCCCGTCGGCTCCGGCATTATGACAAGCATGGAAAAGCCTGATAAAAATGCAACCGGTACCTCAAACATAGTTCCGGTTGACCAGATATTCGGCCTTGCAAAGGAGCTTACTCCCGATGTTAAAAAAATAGGCATACTCTACTGCTCGGGCGAAGATAACGCCGTAAAAACCGCCGCTAAGGCTAAGGATTACCTCTCACAGAGCGGCTATGCCTACGAAGAGGTAACCGTTACAAATTCCTCAGAGGTACAGTCGGCCGCAACCTCGCTCGCCGCAAAGTGTGATGCTCTTTACATTCCCATAGATTCCACCGTACAGGCTGCCATGGAGCAGGTAGTAGAGGCGGCAACGGCCAAAAAGATTCCCGTATACGGCAGCGACCCCGTAATGGTTCAGAAAGGCGCGCTTGCAAGCGTCAGCGTAAGCAACACACAGCTCGGTGAAAAAGCTGCCGATATGGCTGATAAAATCTTAAAAGGTACTCCCGTATCGGAGGTTCCCGCAGTTGCGCTCACGGATTATCAGTATGTCATAAACAGCAAGACCGCAAGCACACTCGGTATTAAAACACCTACCGGTGACAACTATCAGTTCATCGGCGCATAATTTGAGTCTTTCAGGGGTTAGGAAAATTTTCGAAAAGCATCTCGGCGGCAGAGCTTTAACACGCCGCTTTGATTGTCGCTTTCCGAGTATTTTGCAGCCCCTTTAAATTTTTGTTAGGAGGAAAGCTTATGCTTTCTGTTGTTTCGGGCGCGGTGCTGCTCGGCTTTCAATACGCTCTTTTATCACTCGGCGTCTATATTTCATTTCGCATACTGAACATTCCCGACCTCACCGTTGACGGAAGCTTCACCTTCGGCATTGCCGTCTCCGCAGTCCTGTGCGCTTCGGGTCATCCGTTTTTGGGCCTTATGGCGGCCGTATTCGCCGGCTTTGCCGCAGGAATTGTCACGGGATTTTTACAAACAAAAGCAAAAATCCACCCGATACTTGCCGGAATACTCACCATGAGCGGTCTTTACACAGTCAATATAACTGTTATGGGTGCTCCCAATGTATCTTTGATAGGCAAAAAGAGATTTTATGACGGTTTCGCGTCGCTGTTCGGCGAAAACAGCTCGGGGGATCTGCCTAAAATGATTTTGGCGGCGGTGATCTGCGCGATCGAAAGCCCGTATTTGGCGATCTTGAATTTCTCGACGTTCAGCGGCGGCTCCTTCTCGCGGAAGAGGAATCCCGCCGTCGGCACCCGGTGGCGCAGCGGAATGCTCCACACTTCGAGCGTGCGGT
>OHEU01000450.1_pt1 | contig 25030 bp, 20 predicted proteins | sample 1567341 | NCBI WGS metagenome assembly OHEU01 (sample SAMEA3879524, study PRJEB24766) | human gut metagenome | biome: human-associated habitat; feature: feces | place: USA | collected 1985/1987 | reverse complement strand
CATGATCGTATTTTTTCTTCTATCCCTCTTCTATATTGTAAATTCTGTTTTCTTCCATTTTGTTTCTTTTTTATTTTTTCCACTTTTCTATTCAAAAAACACTTGCATAATATTCACTACCGTTATATATTAATTTGCAGACAGGACGATATGTCCTTTATTCAACAAATGGAATTATGATATATCAGAAATGTACATATTCCACACAGACGGATTTTAAGGAGGATTTAGAAATGGCAAAAGACAAAGTTGTTCTTGCATACTCAGGCGGCCTTGATACAACAGCTATCATCCCTTGGTTAAAAGAAACTTATGATTACGATGTTATCTGCGCCTGCATCGACGTAGGACAGGAAAGTGAGCTGGAAGGACTGGATGAAAGAGCAAAATATTCAGGAGCTTCCAAGTTATACATTCTGGATGTTGTTGATGAATTATGTGATGAATACATCATGCCAACCGTTCAGGCAGATGCTGTATATGAGAATAAATATTTACTCGGTACTTCTTTCGCAAGACCTCTGATTGCTAAGAAATTAGTTGAGGTTGCTCGTAAGGAAGGTGCTGTTGCGATCTGTCACGGCGCAACAGGAAAAGGAAATGACCAGTTAAGATTTGAGCTTTCAATTAAGGCTCTTGCTCCTGACATCAAGGTTATCGCTGTATGGAGACAGCCGGAATGGAAGCTGGATTCCCGTGATGCGGAGATTGCATACTGTCAGGCACACGGTATCAATCTTCCGTTTGATGCTGCTCATTCTTACAGCCGTGACCGTAATATCTGGCACATCAGCCATGAAGGTCTGGAACTGGAGAATCCTGCAAACGAACCAAACTACGATGATCTTCTGGTTCTCGGTGTTACCCCTGAAAAGGCACCGGATGAGGATGAATATCTGACACTTGATTTTGAAAAGGGTATCCCAACTGCTATTAACGGTACAAAGATGAAAGTTTCTGATATCATTCGTGAATTAAACCGTTTAGGCGGCAAGCATGGTATCGGTATTATCGATATCGTTGAGAACCGTGTTGTCGGCATGAAGTCCCGTGGTGTTTATGAGACTCCCGGCGGAACAATTCTGATGGAAGCTCACAAGCAGTTAGAGGAGCTGACTCTGGATCGTGAAACCCTTGCATACAAGAAGCTCGTAGCAACCAAGTTTGCAGATCTTGTATACGAAGGAAAGTGGTTCTGCCCTCTCCGTGAGGCTCTTCAGGCATTTGTTGAAAAGACACAGGAGACAGTTACCGGTCAGGTTAAGATGAGACTGTACAAAGGAAACATCATCAAAGCCGGAACAACTTCTCCATATTCTCTGTATTCTGAGAGTCTTGCAAGCTTCACTACCGGTGAGCTGTATGACCATAAGGATGCAACCGGATTCATCAACCTGTTCGGTCTGTCCATGAAAGTCCGCGCAATGATGAACGAGAAGAACAAGAACAACGACAAATAATAGTTGAAATGGAAGCGACATTCCTGTTATAAAGGAAATTCCTTCCGTAAATCTTTGAAATAAAATGGGAAATACATTACATATTATTCCGCAAGTCGTTCGCACTCTATTTTAACGCAACGGCACTAAGCTCCTCGCCCATGGCGACTCGCTAAGAACCGGCGTTAAAAAAGGCTTGCTTCATAATAGTAATGCTATTTCCCATTTTGTTTCATATATCGATTTCCAGATATGTTTCCTTCATAACAGGAATGTAGCTTCCAGATGATGAAAGTTTTATGTAAAAGGGAAGTGGACATTATTATTATGAAGCAAGCCTTTTCGAATGTCGGTACTTAGTGAACCACGGAGTGGTGAACTTTAGTACCGCTACATGAGAAACAGAGCGAAAGCGTCTTGCGGAATAATAGATAATGTCCACTTCCCTTTTTATAAAACTTTCATCATCTAACTACTCACCAGGCGTTGGTTTCTGGCACGGTCGATCACGATTGCGATCGTGATGATGGCGGCTGCAAAGAGCACCTCGATCCCCATATATACGAATGCTTCCGATGGTATCTTTGCCTCATAGTCCAGAAGATCAACGACTTTGACGTACCAGTAAGCCGGAAGGAAATGTGCCAGCTTAATGACTCCTGCTCCAAGGAATTCCATCGGAACAAAGATGCCGGACAGGAATGCCATACCAAGGGACACTATATTGCCGATCATACTGAAACCTTCCTCGTTTCGGACAATCTTACTTGCAAGAAAGGCAAGTGCCATAGCTACGAACATGTAGCAAACCATATTGAGCAGATTTCCAAGTCCTGCCGCCGTAAACATTTCTTTTCTGAATACAAAGCACCCTCCCACCGCAAATACAGCACATCCAAGGAATCCTGTTACGATCGTTCCAAGAAGGATTTCTTTTGTCATATTGGAATATTTATATGCTGAGCTTGCGATCCGTTCTCTTAATTCTTTTTTATCGTAAACGATCAATACCGGGCTCACACCTTCGATCATCATGACCACAAATATCCATCCCAGATAACTGAAAAATGTATATCTCGTACTATGTTTTCCGCCATGGTCTTCGGTCGTCATTGTTACGTTCGTTCTGATCTGAAACAGTTCATTTACCTGAGTTGCTGCCTCCGCCCGGTCATATCCGGCTGCAAAATATGCATTCAGATAAGAGATGTATTTATTCACGTCCGATTCAAACAGTTCCACCTTGCTCCGGTTTGGAATTGCAACGATCTCGATATAATCGGACAGATCTTCCTTATCCAGATGATCCGCATAACCTTTTTTAATGCGGACGATACAGTCTGTATTCCGGTTAAACAGACTGTCCTGCATCGCTTCCGTCGTATCTGTTTTTAATTCAGCATGTTTATGTGCATGATCCAGATACGAAAACAGTTCTTCACTTTCTTCCGTATGATCATAATCAAACCAGGCAAATTTACACTTCATGCTTTTATATTCATCTTCTGTTTTACCGGAATTCGGCAATATAAATCCAAATATAATGCCTGCAAAGATCCCAATATACATCAACATTGAGCCTTTTTTCTTATTTAAGATTTTAAAATAGGATTTAAACACTTGCATATTTATTCCTCCTTAAGACCAGAATACTCGCTCCAAGCAGACAGACAGCCATACCGGTTAAGATCAGAATATTTCTGAAATAACGATCGTAATTATCGTATACATTGAGCGCATAGAGACAATCCGTTACCAACACTGCCGGATTAACCCGGTTCAGGATCGGAAGTTTATCTTCAATACTGTTTTTGATTCCATGTACCATCAGATCCGCCATAAAAGAGAAGATCAGACTGGCCGCTACCGCAATTCCAATCTTTCCTCCATATGAGCATTTTGACCAGGTACCAAGCAGCATTCCTCCGGCAATACCGATATTACATGCAATAAAGAGTACCAGTAAAATAGCCGGATATTTTGTTCCAAACTGTACACCGAACAGCCGCATATAGATTACAGTAATAACCTCGGCTGCAAACTGAACCAGCAGTAATGCCAGATACTCCGCCAGAACAGTCACAAGTTTAGGATTCGGTGACAGACAACGACGCATTCCAAGTGCGCTTTCATTTGCCTGCAGCTTATGCATTCTTGTGATTCCGGCAAAGGAAGAAAACAGGCAACTCATAGCAAGCACGGCATAGAAATAATTATAATACTCATTCTGACATCCGTCCGTTGTGGAAATCTCTTCATAATATACCGCATCGCTCTGCACTGCCTTCTGAATGATCTCCGATGCAGCCTCCGGATCCTTCTGCATCAGATTCAGATACATCTGTTCCATCTGCTTATACTGATTCAGGATTGATTCCAGTATCGACTCCTTGATGTCACTCTGCCTCACTGTCAGGCTCGCATCCGATGTATAGATCACACCGGTCACTTCTTCATCATTTAACTTCCGAAGTGCTTCTTTCTCACTGAGCACCTCCATGTCGATCCGTTTATTCTCGCCGTCCATAGAAAGCGTAGACAGCACCATCATAAGCGCTGTATCGTTCTTACCATCCCTCACAACTGCGACCGGGATATCTTTAAACATCTCATCCTTTTCCATGATATTTCCGAATGCCATGTACATGAATGTGAATAATGCGATCGGAAACAGTATCGTCCAGAACAGTGTATCTTTTCCTTTTATCAGCATTTTACCTGCATATTTAAAATTATGCCAAAACATATCCACCCCTCCTAATCCCGAAGTGTCTTCCCGGTAATCTCAAGGAACACATCGTTCAGACTTGGAAGCTCGGTATATACTTTTCCAAATAATACCGCATGCTCCTTCATATATTCCATAACCCGGATCAGATTGTGATCTCCACCGGAGTAGGTCAGCTTCAACATTCCATCCTGATATGAACTGTCATACACATGTGGAAGCTGTCTCAGCTCCAGCAGTTGTTCATCTGTCAGTGCCGGAGCTTCTATGAAGATACTCTCTGTCTTCTTTATCATTTTTTTCAGCTCTTCCTTCGTGCCAAGAGCGACCTTCCGACCTTTATCCATGATCAATATACGGCTACAGATCTGTTCTACCTCTTCCATGTAATGAGAAGTGTAAATGATCGTTGCGCCCTTCTTATTCAGCTCGACAATTCCCTCTAAGATCTTGTTCCTGCTCTGTGGGTCTACCGCTACCGTCGGTTCATCAAAAAAGATCAGCTTCGGTTTGTGTGCGATTCCACACGCAATATTTAATCGTCTGAGAAGTCCTCCTGACAGTTTTTTCGGCAGGAACTTCTTATAGTCCTGAAGCTCGACAAATGCGATTGCATCCTCTACATACTGTTTTCTTGTCTCTTTATCCCTGATATACAACCCACAGAAATAATCGATATTCTCATATACCGTCATTTCATCAAATACAGCCACATTCTGCATTACAACACCGATCTCCCGTTTCAGATCGTAGCTCGTCGATGTCATCTTCTTACCAAATACGCGGACATCGCCCTGATCGTATGTAAGCAGTGACAAGATACAGTTGATCGTCGTCGTCTTGCCCGATCCATTCGGTCCAAGCAGACCGAAGATCTCGCCCTCTCTCACCTCCAGATCAAAATGTGATAATGCTACAAAATCTTTATATCGTTTCACCAGATCTTTTACTTCAATCGCATATTCCATAACTGTCTCCTCATTCATTTTCTATTCGGATGCTATTGTTTCTTCCGGCATCGCGTCTGAAACTCATCGCATATGTTCCATGTTATGCTGTCATTCTACCATATACCAAAATTTTTGTTCAGTGCCAATCATCACATCTGTAATATGACATTTGTCACATTCTTTTAAAATCCGGAGTTTTTCAACCGTAGTCAATTGACGCTGTATTTCTCAACAGGTATACTAATACCGTCACTTATAAATCCAAGCCGGTTCACGCAATTACCTGACACCCGCGTGACCTGTCTACATACAAGGAGAAGTTATGAAGCAAATCCTGACTCGACTGCTTATATTTGCAATATGCTGTATTATGTGTATTCACACTTTTTCTATATGCACGCGCAGCGTAATATATATTCTGCTTGCGATCATCCTTGCCTTTGGCACAATACTGATTGCCGACAGACTCTCACCTGCAGCTCTGACTCTTATCCATGCAGGCATATTTATTCTGTGCTGCATGATTCCTGAACTTGTTGTATTTCTTCCGCTTTTCTGCTTCTATCTGAGCAAACGACCGGTTTGTTTTACTGCACCCATCGGAGTTCTTTCCATCATTCTGGCATCTGCAAAACTTCCGATGGATACTTTACTTCTGATAGGTGTCCTCTGTCTGTGCAGCATATTATACGGATATCTGACTACAGCGCTTACCACCCTTCATCAACAGATGAAGCACCTTACAGATACATCGGAGACAAACGAACTTCTGGCAAAGGAACGAATCCGTATGATCCGGAAGGAACAGGATAACAGGATCTATACTGCAACCCTGAAAGAGAGAAATCGTATTGCCAGAGAAATCCATGATAATGTCGGTCACATGCTTACCAGATCCATTCTTCAGGTTGGTGCGATCCAGACGATCAACAAAGAACCGATTCTTACAAATCCGCTCTCCGATCTCCGTGCTACGCTGGATACCGCCATGAACAGTATACGATCAAGTGTCCACGACCTTCACGATGAATCCATTGATACGAAAGCTGCCATTCAGGATATGTTGAATGATCTTTCATACTTCATTTGAATATGATATGGGCAACATTGTTCCGAAGGATATCAAATACTGTCTTATCAGCATTGCCAAAGAAGCGATCACCAATGCCGTAAAGCACAGCAACGGCGATCAACTCTCTATTCTGATCCGGGAACATCCGGGCTTCTATCAGTTGACGATCCGTGACAACGGAACAGGCATTCACCTTACAACCTCCCCCGGCATCGGACTTACCAACATCCAAGAACGAGTCCAATCCTTATCCGGTACTTTACAGATATCAACCGAATCCGGATTCCGCCTGTTTGTCAGTATTCCAAAATATACACAAAAAGGAGATAGAACTGCATGAATATTATAATTGTTGATGATGATGCATTTGTCAGTGCATCTTTAAAGATCATATTAGAATCCTGCTCAGACATTACCGTACTTGCAACCGGAGCAAATGGCCACGACGCCATCTCCCTGTACGATACATACAGCCCCGATGTTCTGTTAATGGATATCCGTATGGAAGGCATGGATGGTCTGACCGCAGCGAAAGAGATCATCACCGGCCACCCTGACGCAAAGATTCTGTTACTTACTACCTTTGCCGACGATGACTATATCATCAAAGCCATCCGGACCGGCGCAAAGGGATACATCTTAAAACAGGATTTTGAGACAGTTGCATCTGCGATCACTGCCGTACACAACGGTCAAACCGTCTTCGGGAATGAAATCATGAACAAGATCCCTACCCTGTTACAGGCTGATGATCGTTTTGATTACCTGTCCTACAATCTTACGGAAAAGGAATTTGAACTGATCCGACTGGTTGCAGATGGTCTGAACAACAAAGAAATTGCGGAGCAGCTCTTTCTCTCGGAAGGAACCGTCCGCAATTATCTCAGTAATATCCTTATGAAGCTTGACCTGCGCGATCGCACTCAGGTTGCCTGTTTTTATTATAAGAATTTATTATGATCTGTTTTTCAATATCTGCATTCTTATAAGCTGATAATTTGTGTCCGTTATTTATTGGACGATTTTTTTCTGCTGATCATCACATATCCTGCCAATATTAATATTCCAATCACAGACAGGCATATGCCCGCCATCAGATATGGTGTATTGTAGGTCAGTGTAATCACATGTTCCCCTGCTTCTACAGGAACGCCCATCAGGCCGGTTCCGATCTTTACAGGAGCTACTTTTTTGCCATTAACAACTGCCGAAAATCCCTTATTGTACGGAACCGCCAGATATAAAATACCGGATTCTTCTGTCGTTATGTGACCATTTAAAGTATTATCGGTCCATCCGTCAAATGTCATTTGATGTGACTCTGTATATTCTTCAAATGCTTTCACTACATTCTGATCTAAGGAATACAGCGCAAATGCTTTCGTTCCCTCCTGATCTTTAACTGCCGTTGTATAAAGACGAATTCTTATCGCATACATTCGAATCTGTACAGCATCCCCTTCTTTTACCTGACCTACATGATAAAAATCCGCTGAATCCGTGTAATTCGTAGACACTGTTACTTCATCATTCACCTTTACTTCGATACACTGAGGCTTCGTGTCCGCACATTCCAGATACAGATCTTCGTCTTTTTCCGCAGTAAGGTTCACCGTGATTGCTGAAAAAACATCATTGGTACTGATATAGGAATACTCACCGTTCTTCTGCCCGGTAATATCCATACCGGCACTTGTTACTGCATCCTCCGGTATATCAATTCTTGTAAAGGCATTCTGCGTGATCTTATGTCCGGTCACAAGCTTTACCAGTTCATTCTGATTCTCTGCCATGCTGCCTTTCTCGAATACATCCGATGTATCTTCCGTTTTCGCTGTTCCGCTCCAGTCAAGAACATCTTTACTCATCAAAAATCCCATGCCTGCCAGATTATCCGCTTCGTAGAAATCAATCTTCTCATTTTTCCGGTCGATCAGACGATACCCACCTGCAACCCCTGTTTCATCAGTCACAACATACCGTACATTAAAGAACTGGCGACTGATCGGAGTTACCCCTCTATAGGTATATTCAATATTCTGATATCTTGATATTCCAAGGCTGGTAAACACATCTACTATACTGCCATTTGCCACAGATGAATACCAGTTTACGTCTGAATACGGCATATAGTTCTGTGACACCAATGCAGTCTTTCTCTCCCCTTCTGCAAGCTGCAACTGCTCATAATCCGATAACCAGTCCGAAGCAGATATCTCGCTCTGAAGCCGCTCATCATTATACTTCTGTGGCATCTGAATCCATGCATTTGCAAAGATCTCTATACACAATAATACTATCATCCACACATAGCAGGTCGTATAACGAATACTCTTTCTGACATACAAGATCAATAAGATCAGATATGATATACCAAAGAGCAATACAGCCGCATAGGAATAGGAATTCGCATCTTCCTTATTTAAGAACAGCTCCAAAAGGAATATAGTAATACCGATACCTGACATACTGATTATCTGCCATACCTTTACCTGCTGTAATCTGAGCATTCCGATATAACCTGCCATCAAAATGAAAAAGACAAGGATAAATGCAAAACGATTTCCGAGTCCATGCGTAATCGTAAAGCCATGCAGGACATAATTTAATCCGACCATGTTCAATCCAATAGTCAGGAATAAAATAACGGCCGTATATCGAAGCTTAAAACTACATTTGATTCCCGCTCCGAATAAGAAAAGCAGGAAGAACATAATCACCAGAATACCGCAATAATTATTGTGACTGAACAAATATCCCGTCGTCGATATCTGTCGCAATGGATAAAATGAATTAACAAACATTCCTAGATTACTGATTCTATACCATGGAAGACTATAGTCCCCGTTTCCACAGGATGACAGATTCATAATGGCATAAAGAGACGGAAGAACAACCATTCCCGCAATCGATACCGCCATAACCGACCATCCGAAGAAACGACATACACCGGACCATAAATTCTTAGCATTCTTCCAATCCTGCATAAAAAAATAGCAGACTATAAACAGGCAAATATAAAATGCAAAATAATAATTAAACAAAAATGCACAGGCTAATAACAACGTATAACGGAGCTGCCATTTGCCTTCCGCCAGATGCTCAACTGCAATCGCAATAAACGGAAGCAGAATCAGTCCGTCCAGCCAGAGCACATTATGATTATATACCACCACATAACTGTTTAACGCATACAGGAGTCCGAACATCATGGAAATTACAGTTATATATTTCTCTGACAATCCCTTTTCCGCAAATCTGCGAATCTTTGAATGCCTGAAAAAGAACAGTCCTGCCGGAGCCAGGCATGATGCTTTGAGTACGATCATCAATGTCATAGATAATTCAACACGATCCGGACCAAGTACTATGGCTATAATATTAAACGGGCTCATGCAGTAATAGAACATGTTCAGAACAATATCGATTCCAAGTCCCCGTTCCCATATAAATGAACCTTTATCCCCTGAATGCAGCCATTCAAGGAAAATTTTCAGTATACCGGGATATTGATCACATGCATCCTGATACAGAAAGCTTCTGCTGCCAAACGGATATACATGTTCTACAGCCATATTTATCATGTAAAATCCAATACATATCAGAAACAACAAAAGATACATCCCGCAACTGCGTATGTATCTTCTGTTAAATCTGTCATTGTTTATCGTTATCGTTGAAGTAACCGGATCTGTTTCGAGTTCCCGCTCCCCATGAATATTTTCATTTATCTTCATAAGCTTAAATCCATCTTTCAAAAACACTTTAGTAGAAACAATGATTTCCAATAATCTGATAATCAGATAAAGAATCTGTATCAATATAATTCTTATTTAAGAAGCTCATAAAACTTCCAATGTTGTTGTTACCGGCCAAGGCATCATTTGCTGCCTGCTGTGCTGTTGATAACGGACCATTCTGCAAGTATCCCTGCATTACGCTTCCCGTTGCACAAGGGAACTGATTCGGTGCATAAATAACTGATGAAACAGAACTTCCCCATTTACCACTTCTTACACGGTTCAAAACGACATTTGCTACTGCCAACTGTCCTTCATAGGATTCATATCCTGCTTCCATGCTGACCAGACATGCCAACAGATAAGCATCATCATACTGGGATGCATCAATCTTAGAACTATCATCCGACTTCTCCTCTGTTGTTGCTTCTGTTGTAGACACTTCTGTATCCGCTTCTGTTGCTCCCTCAGTTGTCGGAGTCTCAGTTGTTGCCGTCTCGGTTGTTTCTTCATCTGCCGTCATTATATCTGCACTGTCATCAGTTGATGCCACTTCATATGCTTTCTGCTGTTCAGCTTCTACCATAGCTGTGTAGTCATCAATCGACATTGCATACTCATAAGTTTCTTCTACTGTGATATAATCCGCAGCTATATAACCATCTGTTCCGTCATCCATTGTAACTTCTACCCAATCCTTATCCTGTTTCTTAACAGAAAGAACGGTATCCTTCGCTACAAGCCCTAGGATATCTGACTGTGTAGACTTATCTGCACGTACACGAACCGTATCATCTGTTACTGTTCCAAGGACTTTCTTATAATCTTCTGCATATGTCTCAGCATCCTTGCCGGTCAGAATATAATCACTGTTTACATACCCGATTACATCTCCTGATGAAATCTTTGCCCATTCACCGGATGTCTCTAATACATCACCTACATTACCGTCAAACAGCTTACCTACGATGTTGGAATCTGTCGTAGCTTCTTCTCTGATATTTAATGTATCATTGATCTTTGCGATAAACTTACCATCAAATTCGGATTTCTCCTCTGCTTTTGCCACTACAGTCTTCTTCTGAGCAGCCTTCTTTGTCGTGCTGGTCTGAAGTGCAGCCACATCAACAGTGGCAGCCTCCTCAGTAGTTGTCCCAACAGATGCAGTCTGAGCAGTCTGGCTGTTCAGATATGCCGGGCTGTGATCCAACGCCTCTCCATACTTTACAACAAGTCCAATTCCCGCTGCTGTAACAATCGTAGCTGCTGCCACAAGCAGATTACGTTTTATGTATCTATAACTAAACAAACCTCTTCCCACATGGGAAAAACGATTATTTCTTCTAATTCTCATCTTTTCGTACCTTTTTATTAAAATTCATGACAAAATGTTACATTTCTGTTAAAAATAATACTCTAATTCAAAGTTTCTGTCAATACGCATATGTCTTCCAACCAAAGTTTTTATGGTAAAATGTATTAATTTTCCGTAAATAAACGCTGGATTTTTTTGTTTATTTTATATAATCTGCTGCAATTTCATTTCACAAATCGTCATTTAACATTTTCGTCATAAATGTTGGTTTATTATAATATTTTCATACAATATCACCTGTTTTCCGAAATTAACTGAATTTGTTCTCCAACATCAAAAAAATCCATGCTATAATGATGGAAAATCTCTTGGATACAAGCTTTTTTTCGAATAACTAAAACACCAAAGGCAGGTATATACTATGCGAATCGATAAATTTCTGGCAAATCAGGACATCGGCTCCAGATCCCAGGTAAAACAATATATAAAAAAAGGAATGATCTCGGTAAATGGAATCGTCTGCAAATCTCCCGAACAGAAGATTGATGAAAATGCAGATCAGATTTCTTATAACGGAAAGGTGATTGGATACCAAAAGCACCATTATTATATGCTGAACAAGCCCTCGGGCTGTGTCAGCGCAACAAACGATAATCTACATATAACAGTTCTGGATCTGTTAAAAGCTTCCGTTCCTGTAAAGAATCTTTTTCCTGTCGGTCGTCTGGATATCGATACAGAAGGCCTGCTGCTTATCACCGATGACGGAGAACTATCCCACAATCTCCTGTCGCCGTCCAAACATGTAGCAAAAACATATTTTGCTCGCATCGATGGTCTGGCAACAGAAGAACACATAAAAGCATTTAAAGAAGGGTTGGACATTGGCGATGACAAGCCAACCAAACCGGGTACTTTAGTCATAAAAAATACCGACCTAAACACACAGACTTCGGAGATTCTCCTGACGATCACTGAAGGACGCTACCACCAGGTCAAACGCTCCTTCGAAGCCCTCGGCATGAAGGTCACCTACTTAAAACGCCTGTCCATGGGAAGTCTGACGTTGGACGAAGCCCTCGCTCCCGGCGAATTCCGCGAACTGACAGATATCGAGTTACAGGCATTAATACAGAAATAGCCACTTAACAATATGTGATTATAAATCAATACGCACCGACCGACAGAAGAATAACGATCCAGGCTGACATCGATCTAAAAAGAAAATGATCTAATACGGAAAATCTTTTTAATTTAACTTTGCGCTGATATTGTTATTCCGTATAAACATACAGAAGGGGTTCTGCCCCGGATACAAACAACCACTATAATATGACATAAGCGAGGATTTCGAAATGAGATGCACATTGCCAGTAAATGCGGGCGCTTGTTCGAGCCAAAGGCGAGTTAGCGCAGGAGCATTTACGAATCGGGCATGTGCAGCGAATCGAAACCGCAGCGAGTCATTTATAGTGGTTGGTTGTATCTGGGGCAGAACCCCTTCTATATGTTTTGTAATAAATAACAATATCCGCATAAATTACAAAAAAGATTTTCCGTATTAGATCATTCCCTTGATGTACAGAATGCTGCTTGTAATTCTTCCACCGGAATGTTTTACATAGTCACGGTATTCTTCGTAGCTGATGTAGTATTTTTTGCCCCAGGATGAAACGATCAGATACTCATGACCTGATATTTCTTCTACCCCTGTCACAACTACATAATGACTGTGAACATTCTTTTTCATGGATGCAAGCATACGTCCATCCTTTTCCACATACATATGGATTCCTTTATCGCCAAATACATTCGGGATATTCGGTCCGATTGATAATACAACCGGTTTATTCTTACGGATCAAATGCCGGATCTGCTTCATCATTTCCTCATCTGACAAAAACAATCTCCATCTTGCACGAAGTCCGATGTCATTCAGCATAAAATATCGGTTCAATGTATTCATTAACGTTACACCTGTCATTCCTTTATACCACAGAAAAAAAACATAATGCTTATAGAACCATTTCACATATGCAAGATAGTCATTTTTATTATATAAGCCCTTCGGCTTGTTGATTTTGCGAATTGCATCTGTCATAAGCCCCGGGTTCTGTTCTGCAAGATAGATTGATATATCTGCCAAAGCAATTACACCACATCCTACCTTCTGCATCTTCTTACTCCTGCACCATGACTGATTTCCGCCATAGCTGATTGTATTCATATTTTTTATTCTAATATATTCTTTATTTAACAGATAATTATTCTCCATATATTTCACCCTCTTATATCAAATCTTTGACAATATATATTATCAGGCTTCTATAGAGAGATTATAACACCCATCTGCCATCACTTCAACAATTTTTTATACCATGAGAAGTAGTTTTTAAAACCATGTTTTCTGTTTCTTTATTTTCCCCTTTACTTTTTGTGTTCATTCTGCTATAAAAGTAATGAGCTGGACAAGTGATCGCGGCTGTCATATGACAGGTGAGGAAAGTCCGGGCTTCGCAGGGCAGGGTGCCGGATAACGTCCGGTGGAGGAAACTCCCAGGCTAGTGCAACAGAAATAAACCGCCATGTACATGGTAAGGGTGGAAAGGCGAGGTAAGAGCTCACCGCTGCTTCTGGTAACAGAACAGGCTCTGTAAACCCCACTCGAAGCAAGACCAAAAAAGCAGCTTCGGCTGTGAGACGAATGGCTGCCCGTCAAGTCTCAGGTAGGTCGCTTGAGCTTTATGGCAACATAAAGCCTAGATAGATGATCACTCTCGACATAACCCGGCTTATCGTCCAGCTTTTATATGATGACGATAAATGGGCTGGCTATATATGTATTTCACAGAACACTCGCGTTCTATTTTCTACGTAGCGGTTCTAAACTCTCCGCTTTTCAAGCGGCTCGTTAAGTACCGACGTAGAAAAAGGTCTGTTTCATACATATATAGCCAGCCCATTTATCTGTTCATTGACTTATACAAAGTGAGAGATAACATACATATCCCAATAGTAATGTTATCTCCCATTTTGTATACAACAGATTATATGCTATTTATATAAAGAAATACGATAACTTCTTCTCTGTCTTTGATTATGAATATTTGTTTCTTAAAAGCTCTTTCTTCATCCTCAGACTTTAAAACAGCCTCCGCCGATAAACTCACGTAAAATCGAGTTCAACGGAACAATGGTATCTTCCAGAGTTACAAAACGATCAGTCAATTCTTTCAGGCGTAATGCATCTGAATAAAACGGCGACTTCTCCGATACCTCCGTCAGTAATGGATTTATATATTTTTTTAATACAGAATATTCATACAACAACCCGGAATTGAACATAACATCAGCATTACTCTCATATGGAAATATATACCGTTCTTCACCCTGTCTGACAGATTTCCACATTGAAAGTGTTCGTTCTATATTGTGCCCGCGAGTTCGGTTATCTCGAACGATCCTGCGGATCAAACGACTGTCTATGGTAGATATCTTATCATCTGTATCGATCGTCAACTGGTTTAACGGACTGATATATATACGATATTTATCCTCATCGGGCAATGCATATAACATCTTCGGATTCAATGAATGGATTCCCTCAAGCACAAGCACATCCTGATCTCCGATCCGCAAATTATCTCCCTTATACAATCTTCTTCCATTTAAGAAATCAAATTCGGGAAGTTCAACCTTTTCCCCCTGAAGAAGCATCTGCATATCATGGTTCAACAGTTCCACATCCACCGCTTCCAGACATTCAAAATTGTAGTTTCCATTTTCATCCTTTGGATTATCTTTCCGATTGACAAAATAATTATCTACTGCAATCGGATGCGGATGCAATCCAAGTGCCCGAAGTTGTATACTAAGGCGATGCGAAAATGTCGTCTTACCGGCAGAACTTGGTCCTGCGATCAATATGATCTTTTTCTTTTCTTTGCGTATATTTCTCGCAATATCATAAATCGTATTCTGCTGCATGGCTTCACACACAAGGATCAACTCCATACCTTTACCCGCTTCTACGATCTCATTGAGCTTCTCTACCGAATCAGCGCCTACACGAATCGCCCATTTCTTTGCAAGCTCCTTTAAAGTCAGCACGCTGTTATGTATCGCTTTTTCGCTCATATCCTTAATAAACCTCCAAAACATTCTGTTAACAGAGTATGCCGACATTTAAATGTCCGGCTCTCTGTTATCCATCTATGCTGTACACCTGTTTCAAAACTGCACAGATGGTCTTTTGTTCTGCTTTTATTGTTTTCAGACGTTTTGCGGCATTCTCCGTATTCTTACCACTCAGGCTGTCAATCAACCCTGCTGTTGTATCTCTCTGTTTTACCAGCCACGACCGCAAAACCGGATCTTTCTTTCGCAACAGGCTTCCACCATACATATAGCACCAGTCCTCTGCAAAATCTAAATTATCTGCCTTATCTGTCCACGCCACATCTGCAGGTTGTTCATCGTGTTGTGGTAAATCTCCATTCCACACATCAGGCTGTGGCAAATCGATCATACATTCATCCGCCTGCAGCACCCTCTGAATCCGTACATCCAAAAGATTATAATATTTTCCGGCATCGATCAACATTTGTTCATCTGCAAGATGGTACCCCTTTTCTGCCAGATATCGCCTGACCTTTTCAATATCCGACTGTGGTTGAAGCACAAGCTGATCACAACGTGTGACCACCTCTTCGCCGCGTTCCAGAATGTCGATCATCAACATACCGCCCATCCCAGCCAGAACAACAGCATTTACCTCGCCCGGTACGATTGTATCAAGCCCATCGCCCATACGTATCTCTATCTGATCCGCCAGGTTCATTGCCTCTATATTCCGTTTTGCGATCGTGATCGGTCCTCGTCTGACATCGGATGCGATCACCCGTTTTGTTCTGTGCTGTTCTATCAGATATATCGATACAAATGCATGATCGCAGCCGATATCTCCGACTGCATCACATGGCTGTATCATATCCGCAACCGACTGCATCCGTTTCGACAGTTCTATCATATGCTCTCCATCCCTATTTTAGTATATATAATCTCTCAGTTTTCTGCTTCTGCTTGGATGTCTTAACTTCCGAAGAGCCTTTGCCTCGATCTGACGGATACGCTCTCTGGTTACGTTGAATTCTTTACCAACCTCTTCCAGCGTTCTTGCCCTGCCGTCTTCAAGACCAAAACGAAGCGTAAGCACCTTCTTTTCACGTTCGGTCAATGTATCAAGTACCTCTACCAGCTGTTCCTTCAATAAGGTAAATGCAGCAGCATCTGCCGGAACAGGCATATTATCATCCGGAATAAAATCACCCAGATGGCTGTCTTCCTCCTCACCGATAGGTGTCTCTAAGGATACAGGCTCCTGTGAAATCTTCAGGATCTCACGTACACGCTCAACAGGAATATCCATAACATCTGCAATCTCCTCCGGCTGTGGTTCTCTTCCAAGCTCCTGTAATAACTGTCTGGATACACGGATAAGTTTATTGATCGTCTCTACCATATGAACCGGAATACGGATTGTTCTCGCCTGATCCGCAATTGCTCTTGTGATCGCCTGACGGATCCACCATGTTGCATATGTGGAGAACTTATATCCCTTTCTATAATCAAACTTCTCTACTGCCTTGATCAGGCCAAGATTTCCTTCCTGAATCAGATCGAGGAAAAGCATACCACGTCCAACATAACGCTTTGCAATGCTGACAACCAGACGAAGATTTGCTTCTGCAAGCTTCTGCTTTGCCTGCTCATCTCCCTCTTCCATACGTTTTGCCAGTTCGATTTCTTCCTCAGCACTCAGAAGCGGTACTTTACCGATCTCTTTCAGATACATTCTGACAGGATCTTCAATACTGACCCCATCCGGTACAGAGATATCGATTTTATCTACATCTACATCCTCTTCCAGATCATCCAGCAGAAGTTCCTCATCGTCATCCTCTTCTGTGATTGTCAAAATATCTACATTATGGCTCTCTAAAAATGAAAATATCTGTTCCATCCGTTCCAGATTCAGCTCAATTTCTTTTGCATCATTAAAGTAACGGATAATCTCTGTATCTTCAATTACCATCTTTTTCTTTTTTGCCATCTCCAGTAAGCCCTGAAGCTTCGCCTGAAATTTCTCTTCAATCTGCTCTTTATTCTCTTTTGATTCCATAAACCATGATCCTCCATAAATATATAATAGTTTATCCACTTTATAATGAAATATGCAGCTTCGTAAGATCCGCCTTGGCACGTATGAGATTCTGCATCTCTTTTATATCATTTGTCTTTGCCAGTTTATCTTCTATACTGCTTAATCTTATCTTTTTCACAACATCTGTCACCGCATTGTTGATTTCTTCCTGCGTCATGTCAATTCCGATATTCGTCTGAAGCATCTCTGCCACCAGACGTTGTTCCTCTATCGACTCAAATGTTGTTACGATACTTGCCGGTTCCACCTTCCCGTTTTCCCGATATTGTGAAAACAGCTTGTCTGCCACCACACGGTAAACGCCATCTTCAAAACTGGTTTCATCAATGATACCGTCCAGCTTCTGAAATAATCCCGGTTCATTGACCATCCATGTCAAAAGCAGCTTCATCGGCTTATTCTTTGCCGGATCGGCAGCTCTGCTTTCATGCTCTGCCCGTCGTTCTTCCCGTTCTACGATCTCCGAACGCGGAACACCTGCAATTCCATATTTGTGTACCAGATCTGTAAGACCTGTCTTATCAATATGGTATAGATTCGATACTGCTTCGATATAATTATTACGTTCCAGCACTTCTTCTATCTGTGCCAGTCGTTTTGCTGTCTCATTGTGGAAGGAGGTTCGCTCCTCCGGATCATTCAGATTATACTGTTCAGACAACATCCGCACCTCAAACATGATCGCACTCTCTGCCTTCTGTATCCGTTCCTCAAACGCTTCACTTCCAAGTGTCTGAATAAATTCATCCGGATCTTTATGCGGTCGCATATTGATGACTCTCGCAGATATTCCTACCTCTCGCATAATCGAAATAACCTTTAGCGTGGCTGCAACACCCGCACCATCACTGTCATATGCCAGATATACTTCATTCGTATATCGTTTCAATATATTCGCATGTCCAAAGGTAAATGCTGTTCCCAGCGACGCTACCGCATTATCAAATCCTGCCTGATGCATGGATATGACATCCATGTAGCCCTCGCAGCAGATAAACCCTTTTCGTCTGCTTCTCCTGGCAATATTCATTGCAAACAGATTCCGACTCTTATCAAATACAACTGTATCACTGGTGTTGATATACTTTGGCTTTCCATCACCCATAACTCGTCCGCCAAAGCCGATCACCTTGCCATTAATATCCAGAATCGGTATCATCGCACGATTCCAGAATTTATCCGATCCGCCATTTTTCTCATCGATCACTACCAGACCGGAATCCTTTAACTCAGAATCGGAATACCCTTTACCTTTCAGATATCGATACAAGTCATCCCGGTAAACATCGGCATACCCAAGTCCAAATCGATCGATCGTTTCATCCGAAAGTCCTCTGCCTTTAAAATATTCATAGGCTTTCTTTCCATGTTCAGTATGCCTCATAATATAGTGAAAATACGCTGCCGCTGTCTTATTCATATCGCGTAGCAGTATTTTATATTTTTCTCTTGATGCATCCTGTCCTGACTGACTGCTTTCAGGCAGTGTCATTCCTGCCTTATCAGCCAGATACTGTACTGCTTCCGGGAACGACATATTCTCATATTCCATGATAAATGTAAATACATTTCCCCCGGCACCACATCCAAAACAGTGATACAGCTGCTTGTCCCGATCCACCTTAAAAGATGGTGTCTTTTCATGATGAAATGGGCAACAGGCTTCAAATGTCCTTCCTTTTTTTCTGAGGCTGACATATCCCGATATCACATTCACGATATCATTTCTGGATATCACCTCATCTATGACCTCATCTGAATAGTACAACGACTACCCTTCCTTTCCAATTTAATAATTTTCCATCTATCTGTTCGTTATCCTAATATAAAACGTAATCATATACAGATTACAGGGATTAACTCTGTCACCACACCATTCGCTCTCGTTGTAAACATATATATTGCAAACTTGACAATGATGTTATCTCAAATACCCTTCCACGCACCCGGAACATAGATCTTCTTAAATGTTTCGATCGCATAATTATCCGTCATACCTGCTATATAATCACAGATTACGGTCGTAAGATCCTCCCCCATATAGAGCATTTCTATGCTTTCATTATTCAGCCTCGATTGATCTTCTCTGTAATAATCAAATAATATCTCTAGTAACTTTTCTGCTTTTACTTCTTCTCTTTTTGCCACAGGATTCGTATACAGATATTCAAACATATATCTGCGAAGCGCTGATAACGCCTCACCGATCTCTTCTGACATCCGAACTGTATCCGTTTCATAACTGGTATCAATCACATCATGGATCAGACAGTCCAATCGATCTCTGGTATTGTTGCCAAGTACCTTAACGATACTAACCGGGAGATCGGATTCTTTCATAATTCCACCTCGAATTGCATCATCCATATCATGATTTACATATGCAATCTTATCTGCCAACCGGACGATTTTTCCTTCCAATGTTGCCGGCGTACAGGATGTCTTATGATTCAACATTCCATCTCTGACTTCCCATGTCAGATTCAACCCTGCTCCCCTTTTCTCCAGTTTTTCCACCACACGCACACTCTGTTCATTATGCTGAAACGACCTGCCGGAACATCTGGACAATGCCCGTTCTCCTGCATGTCCAAATGGTGTATGCCCCAGATCATGACCAAGTGCGATTGCTTCTGTCAGATCCTCATTCAGACGAAGCGATCTTGCGATCGTTCTTGCAATCTGCGCCACCTCAAGGGTATGTGTAAGTCTCGTTCTGTAATGATCATCTCCCGGTGACAGGAATACCTGTGTCTTATGCTTCAGGCGACGGAACGCCTTACAGTGAATGATCCTATCTCTGTCCCTCTGATAGACCGTCCGAAGATCACACTGTTCTTCCTCCTTGTCCCTGCCTCTGCTCTGATCACTGAATGATGCATATGGGCTCAGGATCTCATGTTCTTGTCGCTCCTGTTTTTCACGAATCAGCATATTTTACCATCCTCCATGGTCAATATAACGAATATAGCAAAAAAGTCCGTACAATTTTATTATTCTACAGACTTTTTCATTTTCCTTTATTTTATTATTAAAGAAACTATTTTGTTTTTCTTTTATTTTCCCTCTTCATCCACTGATTCTGATTCATCCGGTTCAGCTTCCTTCGCTGCTTCTTCCGCAGCTTTTCTCTCCTTCTCTGCAGTATCAATGATTCTTTGTTCATTCAACCGAAATATCTTTCGTATCGTATGCGTTGTTCCCCACGCAATTGCCCCAAACAAAAGCAACAGCCACATATACCAGATACTCACAAACACAACCGGATATTTCACACAGATAAATATCGGAACAAACCATGCGATAACGACCTTTACCCATGACCACAGGTAGGTTATTGAAAGTACCATTGCATTTCTTACCGTGATACTCAACGCATTATTATACCTTGCAATTAACGGAAATAAAAACGGTACAACAAGTGCAACTAATACTGCCTCAATTATAAGCACAAATGTATAAAATGTTGAAATAAACCCTGTCACCCGCTTGATCATAATATATTCAGCCAACATTACAGCAACTGCAACGAGCAACAGTAAAAACGCAATCGTAGATTGTTTGAAACTACGCTTAAACTCATGAATGAAACCAGAAACAACAGTTTCCTCTTCATCTTCCTGAAGTCGGATGCACATTGCATACAATGCAGTAAATGATGCACCAATCGTAAAAATCGGAATACATCCTATTACAAAACAAATATTCAGTGCAAACATTGTTCCAAATGCATCCATTGCGCGTCTCAAAAACGGTTCTTTATCCCTTCCGCTATTCTTGTTGTCTTGATTGTTTGTCATTTCATTCATCAAATTTTCCTCATAAACAAAAATATAGAGAACCTGCTACAGCAGCTTCTCCTCACTTATTCAGTATATATAATGTGGGTATCGATCGCCCATGGCTTCCGATACCTACATTATATTTTATAAAAGACCTCTTTACTCCTTTACACCACCAAGTGCTACACCTGCGATAATGTACTTAGAAAGGAAGAAGTACATAACCAGAATTGGAAGTACTGTAGTGAAAAGTCCACAGTAAATCTGACCCCAGTCTCTTGACTTATCATTTGCCTTTAACGCTGAAACGTACATAGGCATTGTCTGCTTCTGTCTCTCTGTTGCAAGAATAATTGAAGGTGTATACAGGTTATTCCATGATGCAACGAATCCGAAGATCGCCTGTGTTGCCATAGCCGGTTTCAACAGCGGAAGTACAATCGTATTGAATGTATGAATTTCTCCCGATCCATCGATTCTGGCTGCTTCAACGATCTCAACTGAAAGACCTGTTTCCATGTACTGCTTCATGAAATAAACAGTAGTAGGAGCAGCGATTGCCGGAATAATCAGTGATAAGAATGATCCGTATAAGTGTGTTAAGTTACAAATCTTAATGAAACCAACGATTGATACCTGCTGAGGAATCATCATGATCGCATATATAAAGCCCCATGCAAACTTCTTTAACTTGAAGTTATATACTGTAACTGCATAAGCTGTTAATGATCCGAAATAGATCTGCAATGCTGTAGCCGGAACAGTAACCAGTAAAGAGTTTAACATAGCCTGAAGTACGTTAACACCACTTGTTTTTTCACTACCTGCTAACAAACCTTTGAAGTTTGTAATAAATTCTCCACCCGGTATTAATTTAATACCTGTAACAATTTCTGTTGACTTTAAAGTAGAGTTAATGATCAAAATATAAAATGGCAATATTGACAGGAAACAAAGCAAGATACAAACGACGTATCTGACAATCTTGCCTCCTGATACTTTTGATTCTGTCTGATCCACTTTGTTCACCTACCTTCCATCCTTTGATGATTTTTCTGCTGTTAATCTGTAGAACAGTAAGCTGATAATCAGTGTGAATGCAAAAAGCATAACTGAATATGCAGCGGCTTTACCATAATCCTGTGTACCTCCGGCACTTACATACTTCTTAATCAGCATTACGACTGTTGTTGTTGAATTAACGGATGATCCACTGCCTGTTACAACTACAGGACCGCCCTCATTGAACAACTGAGGAATATCGTACATCTGTAAACCACCGATAGCTGATGTTACAAGTGTATACTGTAAGATCGGCTTTAACAATGGAAGTGTAATCTTGAAGAACTGCTGTTTAGATGAAGCACCATCTACGCTTGCAGCCTCATACAGGGATGGGTTAATACCTAAGATACCTGCACAAAGAACGATCATTGTATTACCATACCACATCCAGAACTGAATGAAAGCAATGATGATCAATGATGCCCAGCCATGATTTAAGATACCACCCTTATCACACCAGCCAAGGTCTTTGAAAATAGTCGTGATAGGACCATTAACCTCGAACAGACCGTAGAATAATACGGCGATTGTAGCTGCTGTAATAATGTTAGGCATATACATGATAACCTTGTAAATACCACTTCCCTTTAACTTGATCTTGATGTCTGTAAACCATGCAGCAAGAAGTAAAGCCAATAAAATCTGTGGAATGAAGTTTAAGATCCACAGAACAACTGTTACCATTAATGACTGCCAGAACTCGCTACCAGTCTTTGCAAATACATAGTTTGTAAAGTTTCCAAGACCAACTGTCTCAGTTACATATCTACCATTTTTAGCGGAATAGATTAATGAATTATAAAAAGTATAAAGAAGAGGATACAGCTGAAAAACTAAGAATACAAGAAAGAATGGAATGAGAAACAGTAATCCATATTTTCCATATTCAACTGTCTTATTCTTTTTCATTGTGTAAGAGCACCCCCTAAAAATTAATTGTTTATAGTACACACGCACCAGCAACTTTCATTACTGATGCGTGCAAATTGTGTTACTTAATCAGTTTTTAGGGATTATTCAGCTGAAATACCTAATTCTGATGCACACTTATCCTGGATATACTTAACAGCTTCATCAACTGATTTGTATGTTCCTGAATTGTATGCTGTAGAAGCTTCATCAATAAATGCCTTGATTGAAGCATCCTGGTATGTTAAGTTGCTGAGGTTAATACCTTCTGCTGATGCTGCCCATACTTCGATAGGATTCTGACCACCAAGGAATTTAGCTGCTGCATTGTCAGCGCTAAGTTCGCCAGCGATAAGTCTAGCATTAGCTTCTTTGTTGTTTACACAGTCACCTGTCTTGTTTGTGATTTCAACACCTACGTCTGGATCACATGTTAATTCGTAAAGAAGGAATGCAGCTAACTCAGGGTTATTTGTATCCTTACCTACACATACATATGTACCGCCCCAGTGATAAGATGTAGGGCCTGTAACAGCTCCCCAGTTACCATCTGTAGCACCATTACCCTGCATTGAACCAATGAACCAAGGACATCCGAAGTAGCAGAATACCTTAGAATCATCCTTCATATCTGCTGCCCATGAATTATCCCACATAGATGTGTTGTTTGAATATTCACCATCGTAAATCTTCTTAGCTGTCTCAAGATACTCTGTAACTGACTTGTCAAGTGTAAGAGTTTCCTTTGAACCATCATCTGTTACCCAAGGCTGTGACTGAGTATCCCAGATAGCATACTTAACATCAGGAGCACCAGATACGATCTTGTATCCAGCAGCCTTTAATGTCTCAGCTGTCTCGAAGAACTTATCCCATGAAGCAAGTGCTTCCTGAACCTTTGCAGGATCATCTGTTCCAAGAACTTCCTTAGCGATGTCTCTTCTGTAGTATACAGAACCTGCTGTTGCCTGCCATGTTACACACTTAAGCTCGCCGTTTGTTGTACCATACTGCTTAGCGAAGTCGTATGAGTTAGCAAGCATCTCATCTGTGAAACCTAAGTCATACAGATTAGCCGTCTTTGAATCATCCTCTGACCAGTACTTAGCTACATCGTTATCAGCTGGGATAAGTGTAGGATACTTGTCTCCGCTTGTAAGAGCTGTATCAATAGCTGTCTTGTAGTCATCTGATGTTCCACCAAGACCAAGTGTTACGAACTCAACGTAATCCTTGTACTCTGGGAACTTGTCAAGAACGATGTTCAGCTTCTTTGAGAAATCTTCATCCCATGAATAAGCGTAGATCTTCTTGCTGTCATCCCATCCATCTGTGCTAGGAGCTTCAATCTTAGCTGCTCCTGAAGCGTCCTCTGATGATGCTTCTTCTGATGATGCATCCTCTGATGATGCTGCCTCTGATGTTGCTTCTGATGATTTTGACTCTGTTGTTGAATCATCCTTGTCACCACATGCAACAAGTGATAATCCCATAGCAAGTGCTAATGAAAGAGCCAATGCTTTTTTGATTTTTCTCACAAAAAAACCCTCCTTTTAAAATATGTGTGCTATTCCTTTCATTCATACTTCTGCGGATTGACATCTGCATCTGTATTATTTACTGGAATGCCTGCCACTTTTATACATGATCTGATTAACTTATCATTTACACAATATGTCAAACATGATTATGTATGTGGCTTTCTTAAGATATTATTGACAAATTTCCTTGTCAACATAGGCTTATTATAGGACATATTATCTAATTTGGCAAGTCCTTTTTTATTCTTTTTTATCTTTTTTGTACA
>OHEU01000435.1_pt1 | contig 25495 bp, 18 predicted proteins | sample 1567341 | NCBI WGS metagenome assembly OHEU01 (sample SAMEA3879524, study PRJEB24766) | human gut metagenome | biome: human-associated habitat; feature: feces | place: USA | collected 1985/1987 | reverse complement strand
CCTGCATCCCGCAATAATTGACGCGGGAGTCCCTGCAGAGCGACCGCAGCGTCATCGTTGGAATAATACTTAACATTTGATTAAAGCGCGCCCATGTCCGCTCATATAGTTTTGCGGCTTGAGCTGATATGACCATTTCTTTTGTCTCCATTTTACTTTCGTTTGGATTTTGGAAAACAAAAGTAGGGAGCCATTGAAAACACGTCAATACGTAACTCCGGAGACGCTTACCATAGTTCACTGTATGTTAACAATAATCTGGAGGCCAACTCGTTAAAGAGCCAGCCTCCAGATTATTTCGAAAACTATCAGATGCTAAAAAGCATAAGAAACAGTAAACTTCAACAAGTGACGACTATAGCCATAGCGGTTATACTCGGTCGGATGAGGATATTTGTGTACCTCTTCACTGAATCGGCCAGAGTCGAATGCGTATGAAAGAGAGAACGAAATGTGGCAGATATCCACGCCCACTGCCGGAGATATAAGCAAGCCGAAACCATCGTCTTTCATGAAGACCACTCCGCTTCTCATTCCAACAAACGGACTGATGACATTATCCATAAAGCTGTGCTTGACTTCTCCGAAAAGAGGAAACGCGAAATCATTGCCGCTCATATCTGTGAAAACTTCCAGACCGCCTCCGACATATGTTCCTTGTCCGAATGAATATCCATGACTGGTAGATATCGTAAGGGCTGCTCCCTGGGAACTGCCGCCCTTTGCGATAGATGCCGCTCCACCAAGAGAAATATTGGGTACGTAACCTTCCTTGAAATAAACATTACTCCTCCAGTTCCTGGCTGAAACGCCAAGCCCCATCAAAAGGAGCACTACCAGCAAAATGCACTTTCTCATATGTCAATGATTCGTTAAATTAGTATTATCGCGAATATACACTATAGCAAACTAAATAACTAGGCAAAATTCTCGAATGGGAATAATTCATGGTCGAAGCGGAAAAAATAACAATCCAACTGATAACACTTCTCAATGCTAGCTTATGTGTCCATATCAAAGGCTCGGTAGTTTGACACTTTAAAATCCGAAAAAAGTTAAAAATATTTGATAGAGTTCGTCCAGAACTCTTTTTTTTGTCAAATTTATTTTCTATATTTGTGGTATATATCAGTAAATATTACAAATATGAGGCTTGTAGTTAAGCAAAGCGGACGCTTTACATACTTGTATGCCATCAAGGGATACCGCACAGATGAAGGAAAAAGCACCACGAAGGTCGTCGAGAAGTTCGGGACCGTCGAGGAGCTTCGCGAGAAGCTGGGAGGCGAGGATCCCATTGAGTGGGCGCGCGCCAGAGTCGCGGAGATGACGGTCTCAGAAAAAGAAGAGAACCAGAATGTCGTCGTGGAATATAACCCGAAGGCGTACATACAGAAGGGTGAACAGCGCAGCTACAACGGAGGCTACCTGTTCCTGCAGAAGATATACTATGAGCTGGGGCTGGACTATATCTGCAAGAAGATAGCGAAGAAGCACAAGATGCTCAAGTATGACCTGAACGGCATCCTTTCCATGCTGATATATACAAGGATACTTTATCCCGGTTCGAAACGCTCCTCTCTTGAGGATGCCGGAAAGTTCTTCGAGCAGCCCGAGTGTACTCTGGAGCAGGTGTACAGGGCGCTTTCGCTGCTTGCCGAAGAGTTCAATGAAATCCAGGCGGACGTGTATAAACGTAGTCTGAAACTTGGGAAGCGCAACACGCAGGTGGTGTACTATGACCTGACGAACTACTTCTTCGAGTGCGAGGAGGAAGGCGGCCTGGTACAGTTCGGGCACTGCAAGGAGGGACGTCCGCTGCCAATTGTGCAGATGGGACTGTTCATGGACCATGACGGCTTTCCGCTGGCGATGTGCATCGAGCCGGGGAACAAGGCGGAGACCGGCACGCTCAAGCCTATGGAGCAGATACTCAAGGACAAGTTCGGCCTGTCGAAGCTGGTGGTGTGCACCGACGGCGGACTGTCTTCATACGAGAACCGCAAGAACGACAGCGTCGGCGACAGGTCATTCGTTACGGTGCAGTCCCTCAAGAAGCTCAAGGGATATCTTCAGGAATGGGCGCTGGACTGCAAGGGGTGGCGTACGGCAGGCTCTGACAAGGAATACGACATCAGCACCCTGGACTCCAAGGAGCATTGCGAGACGCTTTTCTACAAGGAACGTTGGGACCCCACCAAGATGTCCACCGGAGAGACGCTGGAGCAGCGCATCATCGTCACGTTCTCATTCAAGTACAAGGCGTACCTCTCTTATGTGCGCGAACGGCAGGTGAGCCGTGCGGTCGCCCTGCTGCAGAAAGGGCAGGGCGTGACGTCCAGGCGCAAGAGCCCGAATGACGCCAAGCGCTTCATCAAGGCCGAGCACTGCACCGCGGACGGTGAGCTCGCGCAGATAGAAAGCTACTCACTCAATCAGGAGATGATAGACCAGGAGGCCCGCTTCGACGGCTTCTATGCCCTGTGCACTGACCTTTGGGATCCTGCGCCGGACATCATCAGACTGAACGGCGGCCGGTGGATCATAGAAAACAGCTTCCGCATCATGAAGACGGACTTTGACGCAAGGCCGGTCTACGTTAGGAGGGACGACCGCATCAAGGCTCACTTCCTCACCTGTTTCCTTGCCCTGCTCATATACAAGTATCTGGAAAAGAAGGTCAACCGGGGAGGCAGGCACTTCACGACAGAGGAGATAGTGGGCACGTTGCGTTCAATGGACTTCCTCGGCATTGCCGGAGAAGGATATGTCCCGGCATATACCAGAACGGACCTCACAAACCACCTGCACGGCAGCGCAGGGTTCAGAACCGACACGCAGATAGTCACAAGACAGAAGATGAGGAGCATCATCGCTCAGACCAAGAAACGCGAGAAAGATGATGACGGAAACGACAAGCACTAGGGACGGATGGCCGAGGGACTTCGGACGGCGTAGCCGCCCGTGGCTTCGTGAACGGGAGGGGCCCGCGCTTAAGGCGCGGGAGGGATAGCACCGACAGGTGCGTACCGGCCCGAAGTCCCTCGGCCGCAGACCACGAAAGGGCTTGTCTACTACAAAGTCAGAAAAAAACCAAAGGCCCCAAATCGCCAACTCAGCGGTCTGGAGCCTTGAATTATCCTTGTTTCTACAAAATCAAAGTGTCAAAGACAGGAAGATAAAACGAATTTTCGGTATTGCCAAAAAAATTCCCCCGGAATTTAACCCGAGGGAATCATAAAAATAAATCGAAACGGAATATAAACCGTAAAGGTGCACAAAGCTATCCTAAAAAATCTCCATTACAGCCCAAGTTCTTCGATAATTCTAGACATTCCGGCATACTTGTCCAGAGTCCAGAGAATGTAGCGGATATCCACGCAGACACACTTGTTGTAGCCCTGAACGGCATACAAATCACTGGCGAGAGATTCCTTGTTGCCATCGAAAGCCAAGCCGATAACCTTACCCTCGGCATTGAGCACAGGACTGCCGGAATTACCGCCGGTAATATCATTGTCTGTAAGGAAATCAGCAGGCATTGTCCCGGCAGGAGCAGAGCCGACAGGTGCCGGAGCAGCCTTTTTGCCGGAAGAAGGCATCTTCACAGCCCAACGCCCCCAATCACTAGACTCCAGCATTGACATAAACGCATCTGAAGGCTTGAAATCGCGATTCTCCGCGTCATATTTTTCAATGATTCCATTAGTCGAAGTCTGCCATGAGCACCATACTCCATCATGAGGCTCGATCGGGCCGACAGTACCATAAGTAATTCGCATTGTGGAATTTGCATCAGGATACTGGGCAATTCCCTTATCATTGCGCATCTCATAGAGAGCCTGAGTATATTCCTTGTTCAGCGCCAGAATCCTGTTACGCAGATTCATGTCATCATCAGTCTTGTTGAAATCAAGAATGCTGACATCCAAAAGAAGCTTCTTCAGCCTGTCATCATTGAACTGGGCAGGATTATTGAACGCCTCCGCCTTTTCACGAGAAGCAACCATAGTTCCCTCCCAAATATAATCAGTCATCGCCTTGAAATCCGTACCGAACTTAGCGGAAAGTTCCCTCTGATAAGGACCGAAAAGAGACGTGTCAATGTTAGTGAAGTACTGTGACACAGAGTATTCCAGCAAATCGCGCTCCACCCTTGGATCCGTCTCAGAAATACCTCTCATAAGGAATTTCTTCATCGGCTTGAACTTGCCGCGAGCACTGTTCATCCTCATGATGGTACGGCCAATGATAGTTCCACGGAAGAAAGTTTCACGGAAATAAGCCTTGTTGCGCTCCACGGCCTCTGTCTCATCATACATCTTCTGCAAATCCGACATGAGACTACCCCATCTGGCCTTACGTGCAGGGTCGGCTTCTATCCATGCCTGCAAATCCTTCTCCTCAGACTCCTTTATAGCCTTGACTCCGAACCTCTTAAGACAGGCAGCCTCGCCTTCCTGCATTTCACCGATATTGCTGAGGCCGAAGAACGTATCAGAATACTTGAGCCATACAGCAGGGTCAGCATCCATCCAGCGGCGCATTATTTCCATCTGATTGCGTCTCAGTTCATTGGCAATCGGAAGAGTCACACGTTCCTGATAATCAGTCTCCAACGAAGACGCATAACGGTTGGTTCTGCCAGGATAGCCGATAACCATAGTATAGTCGCCAGGCTTATAACCATCCAAAGAGATATCCAGTTTGCGCAACGGCTTCAAAGGAACATTATCACTAGAATACTTTGCCGGTTTGCCGTCAGGAGACATATACACGCGATACATTGCGAAATCACATTTATGCTGAGGCCACTCCCAGTTGTCAGTATCACCACCGAATACAGCCACGGAAACAGGAGGCGCAGCCACGAGACGAAGATCCTCATAGACATCATACAACGCCATGTAGTACTTCACGCCTGCCCACATTGAATTCAGATAGGCCTCTTTTCCCGTGTTCTTCTTATATCTCGACTCCATAATATGGCTCACGCGACGCATTCCGCAAGGCAAACCTTTATCGGACAATTCCTTACGAAGATTCTGCACCTCAGCAGTAACATCCAGAACGCGTTTCAGGAAGAATACCTGCTTGTCCGGAATAGGCAACTCCTGGTCACTGCGCACTGCCCAATAGCCCTCTTCCAGATAGTTATGCTCCGGAGTACTCAGAGCGAAAACATCAGAATAAGCGCAGTGATGGTTTGTTATAAGAAGCCCCTGGTCTGAAATTATACTTCCGGTACAATAGAACCCGAGAGATACTATCGCATCCGAAACAGCCGCACCCGGCGCATCCGCATTATAAATTTCCCCGGCCGAGAGCTTCAGACCCCTCTCCTGCATATTCTTTTCCAACGCCGCGTTGATATCCTGAATCAGCCACATGCCCTCATCGGCAAAAGCTGTCGCCTGCCCCAATAAGACTCCGGCCAATGTCAATGCGGCCAGATACATTCTTTTCATTTTCATCGTATATTATATATTACGGATTATTAACATCTTAGCACTCCCGAGAAGTGCAATCAGCAACATCATGGAAATGCTAAGAAACAGTTTTGAAATTATTCACAGAAGGTTTGAGTGGAAAAACCTTCAGATTCAACCGAGGGTTCTGGGAAGATAGCTGGGCCTATCTGACCTGAAAACTCGGGAAGAAGATGAAGGAATTTTACCTCAAACAACTATTCAATCATTTCAAAACGGTTTCTAAGACCCAATGACCCAACTTATCGGTTATTCTGACACCAGAACCTTCTCCAACGCAGAGCCTTCATACGGCACTTCCACGCCAGGGTTCTTGAACTTCAGTTTTGCATCCACTTCGCGGACATCATCCTTCTTGTAGGTGATGGTCCACTTGTCCATATTCAGAAGTTCCCAGACACGGTCAGCCGTCATAGGAGCGGCATATCGGATCATCAGAGCCGGAGTCAGACTATTGTCAAGCTCGAGATAGACACCAATGATACCGTCATTCTTGGAAAGATGGTTGCTTACGAAAGGCAGATTTCTCAGGATAATCGGCTTCTCATAATTGGCATCCGGAATCTCATATACGAACTGAGGCTTGCCGGCGAACTCCTCTACCCTGCTGGAGAACTGGGCCTTGAACGGAGTGAACATCTTACGGATGAAAGACTCCGTAGAAATATAAGACTCGCCATCCTCAAGATCCACGAACTTGAAGTTCACAGGAGTAATCTTGGTGCCGCCGCCGTGGACAGGCATCTCAAGTTCCTTCATATTGACAATCTTCTTGAACCAGGCCTTGTCGGCAGTCTCTGAAGCATCCATATAGACACGGACAATGAGAGGACATGCGAACTCGGACTCGAGACCATATATCTTCTTGTCAGTCAGACGCATCTGGAGACCGAGATAATTCAGGTCCAGCTTGTCATACATATTCTCAGTACGGATAGTAACCACCCTGATACTGTCCACAGTCGCCATATCAGGAGTATTGACACGGAACTTGGAAGGAGTGAATACACTCTTCTGGATAATCTCAGGAGTAGTGGCAGCAGGATCATAAGTAATCACGGCCCTGTGGTGGGAAACAAACGTCTTCACGCCATGAACGCCCCTGATTTTCTCCAATTTAGCCTTGAAAGCCATAGAACTGCCGTAGCACTTGACGGAACGCAGCCCCTCCATCTCCATAGTTTTCAATGATGACGGATCCACCAGCTGCTTAACCGTACCATCCTCCAAAGTCTGCTCGATACCCCAGGTAACATTGATGGTAGGAAGCTCATACTTTCCGCCGGCCCAGAGACCGATACCCATGAGAACCAATGCAATGACAGCCGGAGCCAGCACGTTCCACACGTTGCGTCCGCCTTTCACGCACACACCGGTATGGATGGCATCCACAGGACAAACTGCCGTACACTCACCGCACAGAGTACAATCCACAGCCTTGACGGCACCGGCCCTGCAGCCAGCCACGTCAATGCCATAAGGACAAGCCTTCGTACAAAGTCCGCAATGCGTACACTTAGAGTCATTCTTCATGATATGGAGCACCTGAAGCCTAGGTTTTCCGCAGAGGATTTCCAGCAGATAACCCACAACGCAGAACGCCGCAAGAAGAGCCCACCAAGGGACATTGACACCAATAGTTCCGAGCAGGTAGTATGCAGCAGCAAGAACCACAATCCACACCCAGAACTTCAGAGAATTCGAAATTGCTCCGAGAGGACAGAGATACTTGCACCAGAACATGTTGACCATGAAGCCGCAAAGAATCACAGCTGCAACTGAAATCAATGACATCCAGAGAGTTATCTCACCCTTGAATCCGGTGGCCACAGCATAGTAAGGGTCAAGGTTCTTGCAGAACAACTCGCTCGCAGTAGCAGTAGAATAGAAAATCCAGAACAGAAGCACATACTTGATGACGCGGAGAACCTTGTCGGCAACAGTACCGTTCTTTACCACGATACCTCTCCAGCCGATAGTGTTGCGGAGTTTCATGAGAAGGTCCTGGACAGTTCCAAGCGGGCAGAGATAACCGCAGAAAAGCTTGCTGAAAAGCACGACTGCAGCAGCCAGAACGATACCCATCACTATCTGCACCATGCTCATGCTGCATGGAAGTGAGCCTTTTACGAAGAATGTTGTCAATGCCTGAAGACCGCCCATAGGGCAATATGCCTCAGGGTTTGCAGGATCCTTGCCCGGGATGAGCAGGAAAGCTGCCAATGCGGCCAGAACACCCCACTGAAGGAGATATTTAGGCCAATTCCTTTTGATTGTTGATTGTTTAGCCATTAATGTTATATATTACTTGTTCTTCACACAACGCAGAGTCATACCGCATCCGCTGTGAACAAATGACATAGACAGACGTCCATCCTTATAAGTTCCATTAAATGTGGTCATCATGCCGAAATACTGGAGCGTATTGAGTTTGGTAGGCTCCTTGGAATCATAATTCGCCTTGTTGAATGTAGAAGAAGCGAAATATGTGATGGCAGGACTGCCGGCCAGAGCCTCATCATTGGTATTGGCCGCAGCAATAGCGTTCTTGAAATACTGTCCGGTCGCACCGAACTTGTTAACCTGACGATAACCTACAAGCTCCATATTCCACCCAAGTTCCTTGGCCTTCTTCACTGAGCCATAACCGGCAGCGGTATCCCAGAGCAATGCATCATCCTTCGTTATGGCTGCCTCATCATTGACACCTTTTGCTGAATAACCGCAAAGAGCAATATACTCACTTCTGGTAGGAACATGCCATCCGTTAGGGCAGATACCCTGCTTGCCCTCGAACGAAGCGGCATTGTCCACAGTGATTTCCTCACCGAAAATAGCCTGATAATCATAGAGATAACCCTTCTTGCTTACAAACTCGGCATCGGTAGAAGGAGTAGGCACCTTATCAACGATGGTATAAGGAGCCCAAATGTGTGACTCCGCAGCAGGATCTGAAGAAACAGTGTATCCCTCAGGAACATAACGCATAGACTGAGACATCCATACTGAACCGTCTGACATCTTCACTGTAGTATATTTCTCATTCTTGTAAATGAAATAACCGTCATATTCAGCAAAGTCAATGTAAGTAGGCACGTCTCCGCCGATTTCACCGCCGTCACCCCAGTTCTCGATATTTCCGGAAATGGAAACCTTGATATCTGAAGGCATAACCTTCACATTGATAGTATATTGGAGACCCTGCTTAAGTTCTGTAGAGACCAACTTCTGAGTAAGTTCCTTCCCAGTAGATGTAGTTACAGAAAGTTCAAAAGCAACTGTCTGAGGAACAACGATGGCGCTGTAAAGTTCACCCTCAGTAACCGCATGAGCCTTGACAGACTCGACAGCAGCACCCTCAGAAACCGCAGCAGTCATATTGACAAGGTCAATGTCAGCGGTTGTCTTGGAGCCACGAAGTTCAATAGAAGAAATTCCGGACTGCGACTGGTTGTCCACAACAAGCGAAATCTTTGTCAACATGTGCTTGAAAGGCACTACGACAGCATTGACAGAAGGAGTAACTTCCTCTTTCTTGCCGGCTATGAAATCCGACGCACCATAACCTGAAGTCTGGTCCGCAGCAACCTTGAATGTAGAAGGCGCACCCTCAGAGGCATAAGGATAATATGCTGTCAATGTGGATGGTGTCAATGCCTCTGCATACCAGTTAAGTGTGCCTGAGAAAACATTGTCTGAATATGTAAGAAGCTGATTCTGTGCATACGCCACATCACCCTGCATGATGGTGACACCTACTTTGTCGCCATTCTCGAAATTGACATCGGTAACCTTGGTCATTACCGGAACAATCTTCACGAGCCCAGGAACAGGAGTCTCGATTTTTTCAGTCTGACAGCCGGCCAATACAGCCACAGCCGCAGCAAGTAAAATGACTTTTTTCATATCATTAACGTATTTATGTTTTAAAAATTATAGCCAATTGTCAATGCTTCCCTGTTTCTGATTCTTCCGGCAGAGAATCCCTCGACAATGTCAAATTTCTTATTCAGACGCGAAATACACTCATAAGAAGCCTCGAGATAAACACCCTTCCTGAAATTATATCTGACGGAAAGACAGCCATTGACCTTCGCACAAGTCTCATACGCAGTCATTGCTGCCTCATACTCCGAAAGACGGAACGGCTCATCTGAAGCCTCGATTCCTTGGGATTTCCAGTGATATTCATTATCCTTACCCTTCGACACATTGGCATTGACCTTCAAGTCGAAACGTCCGAACTTCACGAGGATAGAGGCAAAGACATTGAAAACATCTGCCTTGCAAGTATTTACGAACGGATAGGTCATCGTGGAAACCTCACGGTCCTGAGTCCAGCCAAGACCGGCATTGAAATACTCCCCTGAGTCGAGAAGAAGTTCCCACTCGGCACCGGCATTGATGCTCTGGCGAGTAAAGATGTTATTCGTGCCATACTTGCGGGTCGTTGTGACACCGTTCTCAGTAACGTCCTCCAGAACATTCTCGTCATTGTCCTGAGTCCTGATAGAATAGCGTCCTCTGAGATAATGGCTGTGCCCGTTGCCAGGAATCCTGTAGTCCATTTTCACACCCATAGACCAGCCATCGAAGTTGTACCAGATTTTCTGCTTCTCACCTGTGCTTCCGTGACTTGCCAATGCCTCGATTTCGGCATAGAAGTTCCGCCACTGAATCTGCGCGGCGCCGCCGTTTGTCAGTTCCCTGGACGGAAAACCGATGACTCCGGCTTCCTTGATGTGCAGGCCGGAATTGTCCCAGATATCCTGGACACCATACATAAGGCCCTTGTCAATGAAAGCGTAATATACTCCTGAAGTGATTCCAAGTTCCTCAGCTGTAATCGTTTCCGAAGTCTTGGAGAAAACGTAGCTTGCACCCAATGCCAAGTCTCCGCGATGCCACATGATACTTGGAGCGAAAGTCATGTCCAAGAGAAAATTCGTATGACGCAGGTCCTTACGCTTCGTATAGTTCTCAGCTGTAAAGTCCAGTTTTCCTCCAAGTCGCCAACTGTCATTCAGATCAACGGCAATTCCTCCGAGGAAAGAATAGGTCTGTCTGGTCTTGCGGCCAGGAGTAAACTCGTAGATGTCCACCGGATAGTAACCGGGACGTGCCGACATTGATCCACATGACTTCCGGCTCTCTGCATTCCGGAAAGAAAATGCCCCGATCATGGAGAACTTCTTCAGATGGGTTATGGTACCGGCCTCTGCGCCTGCACTCCAGATAGTCTTAGGATCATTGACATCCCTGAAACCACCGCTGGTATAATCAGCTCCGAGTTCAGCGTAAGATACTGTCAATGAGTCTGTCCGCAATCCGTTGACGTTCCTGCCGGCATTCCAGAAATCCCTGCGTTCCACAATGTCGAATGTCTGCGCAAACAGTCCCGCAGACCAGAAAAGAAGGGCCGCAGCCACTGTTATTTTCAATGTCTTATTCATGGAGCGACTGTTTTTCACGTTCATAAAAATCATTGGTAGAGTTATTTGTATCGGCCAGGATTTCATATCCGAAAGTCTGGCTTGATGCTTCATCAGCCTTACGGAAAAGGGTATGTCCCTGGAATGAACCGGAGAATTCTACCGCACCTGCATCAATGTCAGGACAGAGTCTCTTCTTGTTGGAACCGCCCTTAACGAACACCTCTACACCATCAATCACCCAATCAATCGGGAGTTTGACAATGTTTTCGCTGGTCGAACCCGGCTTAGGAATGACGTTTCCGGATTCAGACACGAACTCTTTCATCGTAGTACCCTCAGGCGCCCTGAAAATTACGGTTGCAGGGGAATTGATGGAGAAAGTAAAGGCATTGGCCTTTCCGGTCTTTATCACCACGTCCAGAATATGGTCCTGCCGGATGTTGTTGCCCGGCGCCGGATGGAAATTCGGATTCGGGAAGTATGTCGTGTTATAACATACGAAATACTGCGAATTATTGAGATTCACCGAGTTAGGATACTTCGAATTATGATCTATCGCTCCGAAGACCACTATCACGGCATCTTCTCCTGGTTCCAGAGGGAACGCAGTGCCGTCCCCGCCTATCTGCCAGACAGCCTGAGAGAGAGGAATGAAATCAGGATAAATGGTCTCTCCGGTAGCAGGATCAGTCGTCACCCAAACATTGGTTCCGACAGAATTGGAAGGGTCGAGAGCACCGAAACACAATCCGTCAAGATACTGGACCTCAGAGGTATTGTTGTGCAGAATCACGTAAGAATCACCCATATAGTTACCCTGCTCAGGATATTTCGTACAGCCTCCGCAATAGATTTCCTTGAAAACAATCTTTCCTGAACGGGAGTCCTTTACGGGAAGTTTGACCTCCTTCACGCCTGCCTCTCCCAGAATGACCTTGTCGATGGCTCCGTTATACGAAACTCCATCATGGCTGTAACTGAAAGTCACTCTGTAACTTCCGGCAGGCAATTCCAGAACGGCCGTTCCATCCTCTCCGGTATTTTGGGAATACTTGTTGCCGAGATTCCTTTCTGTCACGGACACGGGAACGCCAATTTTCTGCGCCTCGGGAAATCCTTCAGGATAAACCGGATCCACGACCAGACGATATAATCCCCCGTCATACGGGTCCCCGGACTTGATGCTTACGCAAGAGGCCAAGGTCAATGCTGCAAATATCAGATATATAAATTTCTTCATAACTGTCAGAATTTAAGTCTGCAAGTAAGTCCATAATAGAATGCCGGAGTAAAGATTGCACTCACTCCCGTAGCCTTGGAGGTAACGTACATTCGCGAATTCGTAAAGTTGTTCGCGAAGAATGAAAGCGAGACATGGTCTCCGATTTCCTTTGTAACACTCAGATTGGCAGAAAGATATGCTCCATAGCCATCCTGAGAGAAAGTATATGCGTTACCTGACTTTATGATGAGGTTCGCAAAAGCCGGATCGGAAGCCTCCTTGTCCGTAAAATCATGAACATCGCCATTCTCATCCATATACTTCACAGGACGTATAGCCGTGTAATTATTTGAATCATAAATACTTCCGCCTATCGATTCCACTCCGTCAGCATTGACATTATACGCATACTCCCTGCCTTGATATCTCGACAGATTGCGAAAGCGGCTCAGAAGCGACATTTCCAGACGGCAGGTGATGACAATTCTCGCCTCCGGAATATGGGTTATGGCCGTCAGGTTCGCGTTCAGGGAATGGGACTCTTTGCCGTTGAAAGTTCCTGATTCTCCGCCATTTGCATAAATACCTACATACTGGTAAGACCTGTTTGACAACGACGTATGAGACCATCCTGTCCTATAGGTCCAGTTAAGGGTATTGTCAATGTAGTGAGTGTATGCATAATTGGCATCCAGTCTGAACTTGGTCCTTATCGGAGCAATTTCCGGGAAGTCAACTATAAGTTCGGCCCCGGTCCTGTAGATGTCATCTCCATTTCCAGGCATCTGTGACTCGAAGAACGTCTTGTCGGTCACCTTGGTAGCCATCGGTGTCCAGAACTCCTCGTTGCCGCCTCTCATGTAAACCTGGCCGGTCTGACTATCGACACGTATCTCAGGATTGTCCGGGACCGTATAGCCGGAAGGAACGGACATGATGTTGTAGGAGAACGGAGTGTAGATGTTCTGGTAGGTATATGGATTCTTTGTCTTGTTGAAGAATCCTACGAGAGAAACGGATGTGCGCAGGAAGTATGCTTCAATACCAAACTCCGCATTATAGTTCTTCTGCCATTTCAGATTTTCATTGAAAAGCATCTTATATGGCTGAGTATAATACACATACGAAGAAGAGTCGCCATGAGAGAATCCGAAAGTCTGGATATCGCGGTACTTCTGCACAGGATAGAGGATATAGAATGAAGGCAGTTTTTCGCTGACTCCCCAGCCTCCGCGGATGGACAGGTTGTCGGAAATCTTCCACTTTGCATTGAACCTTGGAGAAAGACTGCTGACGTTCTTGTAATCGGTATCTTTCACGAAAAGGTTTTCAAGACGGAGACCGGCAGAAATCTGAAGTGAGGTTTTTCCTATCGGGAATGTGTAGTCCTCTTCGATGTATGCTGCCACGTTGTGCATGAAAGGATACTGACTGTAAGGCCTTGGTCTATATCCATTTGCAGAAACTGAAGGGTCCTTGTAATACTCACCTTCCCCGACATTTCCATTAGCTTTCCACTGCACGCCGGCCTTCAGTTTGCTCAGCCTCTTGCCGGATTTTTTGAACCACTCGTATTTCAGGGAAGCCGCATAGTCAAGTTCCTTGGAGTCAATGACTTTATCAGAGAAATAGCTTACAGGAAGCCTGTCGGCAAGATAGTATCCGGCAAGTTCCGAATGTACGGCAGGCAACATTGATGCTGAAGAGCCATAAGCGTGATCCTGCGAACGGTTGTCGTTGTAATTCACAGATGCATCCAGTTTCAGGTTAGTGATCCAAGACTTGCGCAGAAGCCATGTAAGAGATGTATTCGCTCTTAACACATTGTCTCTCACCTTACTCCATGTCCCCTTATACGCATCAGGATCATTCTTTGTATTCATTCCGCCGATGTTTCCGGTGGCACCGGCTTCGAATTTCAATACGTTCTTGAATGTGTTGCTGTAAGATGCTGAAAATCCGCGCCTTGTGTAAGAAGTATATGGAGATGAAAGTTTCTGTGTCGCACGAGTCCATTCCGCACTGACATTGAGGACGCCCCTATTTTTCATAAGGTCAATGCCTTTGGACGCAGATGCCTGATAGGTTCTTGGATTTACAGCGAAAGTTATGTTCCACGGAGTAAGTCCCTTACGGGTATTGATTCTTACCATTCCGCTGTTCAGGTCTCCGTATTCAGCTGAAGGAACGCCAGTTATGACTTCGATGGACTGGACGTTCTCAGTAGAGATGTTTCTGGTTCCGGTTCCTGACATTGACCCGAAAGAAGCATTGTTTCCGACCCTTACACCATCGACTTCCAGCGCAGTTCCAAATGCGGCATTTCCGGCAGCGAGGCCTCCTGAGCGCAACGACACCGCATTGTCTGTCGTAAGGTCCGGATTTACGGTTTTTCCGCCCGGAAGAAGGGCGCTGATATCTGTAACATTGGACATTTGGAGATGGTTCAATGCATTCGCACCGAACTTCAGTGATGTGTTCATGCCCTCCTTGTCCCGCTCGGCCGTAACCACTACGCTATTGAGAGCCAATGTATTCTGATCCAGTTTGATAGTGAGGTTAGGAATGTCTTTCTTTACAACGAATGAGAGTCGCTTATCGACAAAGCCAAGACAAGAGAACTGCACGGCATAGTCGCCAGGTCTGATATCCGGCAGAAAGAATGTTCCATTTTCATCAGATATGGCCCAGATACCTGTATCTTCCACATTGACAGCGGCACCTATCACAGGTTCGCCAGTCTTGGCATCTACGACCTTTCCTGAAATACTGAAAAGCGCCCTGTTTTGCTGGGCGGTCATGACATCTGCAGAAACAAGCAAGAGTATCATGAGCAGAAATTGCCTAAGTTGTTTCATCTGCATCTTCTATTTGCATCTTCTATTTGCATCTTTACAAATATAACGAATGTATTTGGAAATCCGCCTCACAAATACCACGAATTTTTCGTAAATTTGTATGTTTTGCCGCCTGTCCCACAAAGGAAAACGGCACTAATTTATAATCGCCTTAAAATCAGCATAAAATGGCTTTTGTACACCTTCACGTCCATACACAATACTCTATTCTTGACGGCCAGTCTTCCATAGAAAACCTGTTCAACAGGGCGGAAGAGCTTGGCATGCCCGGTCTTGCGATCACGGACCACGGCAACATGTACGGAGTGAAGGAATTCTTCAAGTTCGCGGCCAAACATCCGAGCGTGAAACCTATCATCGGATGCGAAATCTACGTATCCAAGGGTGACCACAGGCTGAAGGAAAAAGGTTATTACCACCTTATCCTGCTTGCCAAGAACTATAACGGATACAAGAACCTGATGAAGATTGTCTCCACAGGACACATCGAGGGAATGTATTATAAGCCAAGGGTTTCGCATGAAGTTATCGCCAAGTATCATCAGGACCTGATATGCTCGTCAGCATGTATGGCGGGTGAAATTCCGAGAATGATTCTGGATGGAGACATAGCAGGTGCAGAGAAAGCGATAGAGTGGCACAAGAGCGTTTTCGGGGACGATTACTACCTGGAGGTCATGCTCCACAAGACCGAAATCCCGGGACTTTCCCTTGAGGTCTATGAAAAAGAGAAAGAGTACGACGAAGTCATCTTCGACCTCGCCGAGAAGCATGGCGTAAAGGTTATCGCCACAAACGATGCCCACTTCGTGAGAAAGGAGGACGGACCGGCGCATGACAGGCTTATCTGCTTGACTACCAATGCCTATATTGATGATGTGGACAGGCTCAGGTACACACAGCAGGAATACTTGAAGAGTGAAGAGGAGATGGCAGCTTTGTTCCCGGACCATCCGGAAGTCATCTCGAATACTCTGGAAATCTGCGACAAGGTAGAGAACTATACCATTGACCGAGGCCACGTGCTTCCGAAATTCCAGATTGATCCTGAGTTCCTCGCTGACATTGACAATCAGCTGGAAAAATACAAGGGTGTCATTGACGCGGGCAGGTGCGACGAAAAGGGCAACGACCGTGGTGAGGAGTTCCGTCATTCTGTAGCCTTCCTCTGCCATCTGTGCTACAAGGGAGCGAAGGAGCGCTACGGAGACGTTCTGGATGAGGAAACTTCGGAGCGTCTGGATTTCGAGCTCAAGACCATCTCCAGAATGGGTTTCCCGGACTACTTCCTCATCGTCCAGGACTATATCGCAGCAGCCAGGGCCCAAGGTATATCTGTGGGTCCGGGACGTGGTTCCGCTGCCGGTTCTGCGGTTGCTTACTGCTTGGGTATCACGAACTTGGACCCTATCAAGTACGACCTCCTGTTCGAGCGTTTCCTTAATCCGGAGCGTGTGTCAATGCCGGATATTGATGTTGACTTCGATGATGACGGACGTTATCGTGTCATCCAGTATGTGCAGGACAGATATGGTGTCGATCATGTTTCCCATGTCATCACTTTCGGTACGATGGCGGCAAAGGGTGCCATAAAGGACGTCGCACGAATCAGCAGACTTCCACTGGAAGAGTCCAACAGGCTCACCAAGATGATTCCGGACAAGCCGATTACCATCACGGAGACTTCCGAAGTGGAATTGAAGGAGGACGAAGTGCCGGAGGAGGGTGACAAAATCATTGAAAAAGACGGAAAGCGTTTCAAGGTCGTAAAGAAGGAGTCTGAGAAGAAGCCGACGCTGAAGAACTGCGTTAAATATGTTCCTGAGCTGAAGAACGAGCTTGAAAACGGCTCGGAACTGGTGAAGGAAGTTCTAAAATATGCCCTCCAGCTTGAGGGTTGCATCCGCCAGATCGGTATCCATGCCTGCGCGATGATTATCGGACGAGGCAACCTCACTGACTACATTCCTATTACTCTGGGTATGGATAAGGCTACCAACCAGAAGGTTTGGGTGTCCCAGTATGAGGGTTCGTTCATCGAGGACGTAGGTATGCTGAAGATGGACTTCCTCGGCCTCAAGACATTGACAATCATCAAGATATGTCTTGCCGAAGTCAAGAAGAGATTCGGCATTGACATTGACATTGAAAAAATTCCGATTGACGACCCGAAGGCTTATGAGATTTATTCGAATGGCGATACGAAGAGTGTGTTCCAGTTCGAGTCCCCGGGTATGATGGAGTGGCTTCAGAAGCTGCATCCGGAGCGTTTCGAGGACCTTATCGCGATGAATGCGCTGTATCGTCCGGGTCCGATGGACTACATTCCGTCCTTCGTTGCCAGAAAACGAGGCGACGAGCCGATTACGTATGACCTTCCGGCCATGGAGGAATTCCTGAAGGAGACCTATGGTGTCACCGTCTATCAGGAGCAGGTCATGCTTATCTCACAGAAGGTTGCAGGATTCTCGAAAGGTAAGGCGGACAAACTGCGTAAAGCGATGGGTAAGAAGAAGATAGACATTCTTCAGTCGCTTTATGGAGAGTTCATTGAGGGCGGAAAGAAGAACGGCCATCCTGAGGATATGCTGAAGAAGATTTGGAAAGACTGGGAGAAATTCGCTTCCTACGCTTTCAACAAGTCCCATGCGACGTGCTATGCATGGGTAAGTTACCAGACCGGCTGGCTGAAGGCCCACTATCCGTCCGAGTTCCAGGCTGCCAACTTGAGTATCAACAAGAGCAACATGACTGAGATTCAGGCCATTATGGCGGACTGCAAAAAGCACCATATTAGGGTTCTGAATCCGGATGTGAATGAGAGTGAGTCCAATTTCACCGTCAACAAGAACGGAGATATCCGCTTCGGTATGGGCGGAATGAAGGGTTTCGGTGCCAATATCGTGGATGCCATCGTCAAGGAGCGTGAGGAAAGGGGCCTGTTCGCGGACGTTTATGATTTCTGTGTCAGAATGTGCGGAATCGTGAACAGAAAGGCCATGGAATCATTGATTTACGCCGGCGCGTTCGACTCCTTCGGCATTGACAGGAACCAGTACTTCATTAACGGAAGAAGCGGCCTTCCTTTCCTCGATGACATCATGAATTATGCTTCTGTGACCGTGCAGAATGCAGAGGATGACGCGGCCTCGCTTTTCGGTGATGCTGAGGAACTTAAGATAGAAAAACCAGAGCCGCCGGCATTGACCGTGGAGCCGGATATTCTGGAGACTCTCCAGAAGGAAAAGGAAATCGTGGGCATGTACCTGTCCGACCATCCGCTAAAGAAATTCGAGTTCGAACTTGATACTTTCACCTCATGCAAACTGTCTGAGGTTGACGACATTATCGCTGAGTGCAACAAGACCAAAACCATGAGGAAACTGAATCTTGCGGGACTCATAACCTCGGTGGAGACCAAGCAGTCCAAGACAGGGCGTCCTTACGCCAAAATCATCGTGGAGGACTTCAGCGGTTCGAAGGATTTCGTGTTCTTCGGCAAGGAATACGAGAATTATCTCGAGTATCTGAAGGACCATACCACGATTTTCATCGAAGGTACTGTCAAGGAGGCCTGGTTCGGCAAAGATGACCCGAACAAGCCTGCAAATGTCCCTTACAAGTTCAGAATCAATAAGATGTCCCTACTCGGCAATATCGCCGATTCTCTGATTGACGGCTTCTCGATAGAGGTGCCTGACCATGTCCTGAGCCCCGATTTCAGAAAGAAGCTGAAGAGCGTGCTCAAGACTCACAAGGGAACGATTCCGCTTTCAATGTATGTGAGCGACCACAAGACCGAATATGGCGTCGATTTCATCGCCCGCAAGTACCCTGTCAATGTCTCAGCCGATTTCATCGCGGACCTGCGGGACCTCGGGCTTAGGCACAAGGTAACATTGAAAAACGCCTAGGCGGAATTTGTCAATGCCGGAGTATCAGTCAGTTACGGCTCCGGCGACGATATTGGCAAGTACGGCGCGAAGCCTTCCGACGCTGCCCTTATCCTCAGGATGCACCCTATGGGCCAGGATTATCAATGCAGTGCGGCTGTCCAGGTCCATCGTGACGGACGTGCCGGTGTAGCCCGTATGGCAAATCGTATTTTCTCTGCTGAAAAGGTCGCCCCGCGGGCCTGAATGGGAACTGTTGTGGTCCCAGCCAAGTGCCCGTCCGACTTTCGGATCAATGTCAGCAGGTACGGAGACCATCAGTTTAACGGTCGCCGGAGACAGTATCCTGACACCATTGAACTCTCCCCCATTCATGATGGCCGCGCAGATTACACTCATATCCGTCGCGTCGGAAAAAATGCCCGCATTACCTGAGTTTCCTGAATTTATCAGCCTGGCCAGAGGGTCATGAACCATTCCAAGAAGCGGTTTGCCGTCCGCCTGCACCTCTGTAGGAGCACATAATCCCTTCAGTTCATCATAAGAGACACCATAAGCGTCTTTCCCTTCAGAAATGAAGTCCAGGTCCATATAGTGGGTATGGCACAGTCCAAGTGGCCTGAAAATATGATTCAAGGCATAGTTGCAAAGCCTCTCCCCTGTCACCTTCTCCAGAATGGCCTGAAGCGTCACGAAATTCAGGCAACTGTACATAAAATCCGTTCCCGGCCTGAAGTTTCTGCCGGACTCGCGTGCAATAAACCTCACAAGTGAATCAGGAGAATCCTGCCCGTATTTTTCAATGTAAGACGACACACTTATGTACGGGTCAATGCCGGAGGAGTGGGTCAGGAGGTGTTCTATGGTTATATCCTCCTTTTCATCATCCGCTGAGCCGGCAGGTTTCCAGCCGCGAAATCCGGGAATATATCTGTCCACATTGTCATGAAGCCTGACTTTGCCGTCTTCTATCAGTTGCATGAAAGCCAATGTGGTACCGATGCATTTGCTGCAGGACGCAAGGTCAAACATGACATCACGTGTCATCCTGGAAGTGTCAGGAACGACAGATTTGTTCCCGAAAGCCTTGAGATACACTATCTTGTCCTCCCTGACCACCGAAACTACCGCCCCGGGGATTATATGATTCCCGATGGCATCCCACACGGCACTGTCAATGAAATGCAATCTGGACTCGTCCATTCCCATTGACCTTGGCGGAACTTCTTCGATAGGAGCCTTTCCGCCAAACGGATCCGCCGGCTTTTTCCTCCCTTCGGCATTGACAGAAAATGCTACAGCCGCCATTACGGCAACCGTAGCATATTTTACGATACTTCTCATATCTTAAACATTGTATTTCACATAGTTACGAAATGCGTGCAACTCTTAGAAAACCAATACAGCCTTTACCGGGAAATGGTCCGAAATGAATGTCCTTTCCATATAAGGCTTCCTCACTACCTCGAACACCGGAGCAGCGCTGAATCCGGAATAATAGATATAGTCAATGGTAGCCTTCGATTTTCCCCATCCGTTGTAAGTGTAGTCCTTATCGGTCTTGACAGCAGATTCACGGGCGCTTGTCATCATTGAATTGAGACCTTCAAGCACAGGATCAGCAGGCTCGACATTGAAGTCTCCCGTCAGAATCATAGGATATCCCTCCTTGTTCATCTCCTTTATCTTATTGACAATGAGTTCCAGACCTTTTCTCTGGGCCTCACGTCCGACATGATCAAGATGGGTATTGACATAGTAGAATTTCCTACCGTTCTTCTTGTCTTTCATGAGGGTCCATGTGGCAGTCCTCACACAGGCCGCGTCCCATCCTTTGGACGGCTTGTCCGGAGTCTCTGAAAGCCAGTAAGTTCCCCATTTCAGAAGCTGAACGGTCTTCGTGTTGTAGAAGATGGACATATGCTCGCCCTTGTGCTTTCCGTCCTCACGTCCCACTCCGACGCACTTGTATCCTTGGCAGTACTCGTCCATATATCTGACCTGATAATCAAAGGCTTCCTGGAGGCCGAACACGTCTGGCTTCTGGTCGTCGATCATCAATGCGGATGCCGGATACCTATATTCCCATGAGTTCGTGCCGTCTTTCGCCTCGCCCATTCTTATATTGTAGGAAATGACTGTTATTTCATCGGGAGTGTCGCCTGCTGCGCGTGCGGCAGGAATGAATGTCAATGCAAAAGCAATGATTGCAAGGATGTTTCTGATTTTCATGATTTCGTTGGTTTTTACAAAATTAGGACTTTTTGGCGGTTATGACAACAACTCATTTCCATATATCTCCGCAAATGGTCGGTTTTTTGTTACGGGTACGCCTCTGATAAACTGTATCTGAAAATAAAATATTATTTTTGTGGGATTTCAAACGGATTCTAACTCATGGAAAAGAAAAATTTCAGTGATATCGGCAAGGTGGAAGCGATAAGGCAACTTTTCGAGGTTTCCCCTTTTAAACAAAAAGATGGTACGGCATTTCTTAGCGGAGAAAAAGGAGGGATTGTAAGAACAGCCTCCCGCCTATGGCTTGAAGGCATTGACTTCGATCTTACTTATTTTCCTCTGAAGCATCTCGGATACAAGTGTGTGGTCGGAACAGTGGGTGAACTTTACGCTTCGCTCGCAAGACCTCAGTCAATTTCCGTCAGACTTGGCATTTCTGCCAAACTTGACCTTCCTCAGGTGACGGAATTATGGAACGGCATCTGTGCAGCAGCGGAAGAGCATCATATCAGTAGAGCTGATTTAGACCTGATTCCATCACGTAACGGATTGGCAATCAGCATAGTAGTTACCGGGTTAACTTCTCCTGAAGTCTCTGAGAATCGAAAATCCGCGAACAGCAAGGACCTTATATGTATTTCCGGAAATGTCGGAGGGGCATTTTTGGGCATGAGTCTGCTCGAGGCGGAAAAACGCAAGTTCGAAAAGGCGGGCGACTTGACCGGGACTCCTGACATTGAAAAATATAAGATGCTGGTCGGCGCTTATCTGAAACCTGAGATCAATCCTGACATTGTCAGTGAACTTTCAGATTCGGACATAATTCCTTCTTATGGATATCTCGCAGACAGGGGACTTGCGGACATGGCAAAGAGGCTGAACCGCGACAGCGGCCTGGGCGTGAAACTTTATTCCAACCAGATTCCTTTCGAGGGCAATTCCTTCGAAGCAGGAAAGAAACTTAACATTGACCCTGTTGCCGCTGCAATGAACGGCGGTGATGATTTCCGCATCGTCTATGTCGTGCCGATTTCGAAGTATGAGACTTTCCGTCACGATTTTCAGACTTTCTCTATCATCGGCCATTTGGCAAAGCCTGAGGTCGGCACTGTCGTCGTGACTCCGGAGGGAGCCGAACTTCCTCTCCATGCGCAGGGCTGGAAAGAAAATGAATAAATAATTCAAGTTTCGCACTTGCGAAACTTGATTAACTAATAAATAAAACCGAACATGAAAATCTTTTCAATTGTCATCATGGCAGCCGTCATGGTCTTCATGCCAGTTGACGCTTCCGCACAGAAGCTGGGCAATTTGCTGAAAAAGGCAGCATCATCTGATGTGGTGAATTCTGTAATCAATACTTATGTTCCCGGGGCCAATGCCGTCAGTCTCCCAGGTTCATGGAGCTACACTGGCGCAGCCGTATCGCTGAGCGGTGAGACTGCCGTTTCCAATATCGCAGGTACAGCTGTCACCTCCGGCATTGAGAACAAAATAGACGGGTATCTCCAGAAAATCGGCGTGAAGCCGGGTGCTGTCCACTTCACTTTCAATGAGGACAAAACCTTTACTAGCACTATTTTCGGCATCAATCTTTCCGGAACATGGCAGATCAATGACGAGGCCAAGAGGGTTACCCTCCAGTACGGAAAAGTCATGAAATATCTTTCAATGACAGGAACATTGACAAGAACCTCCGAAGGCTGCGAAATTCTTTTCGATGCCGACAGGTTCCTCACATTCATCAAATCAGCCCTTTCTTTCGCCGGAAAAGGTTCGACTGCAGCATCAGGACTTTCAAGTCTCACGAGTTCCTACAAAGGCATGAAACTGGGCTACAAACTTGCTAAACAGTAGTCTGACGGACATATAAAAAATCCCCGGAGTATATCAGCATACTTCGGGGATTTTTTATGTGACTTGCGAAAAAAGGTTAATTTACGTTTTTTCTATGGCATTAGCACCGCTACGTAAAAATAATAATTATTTCATGGCTTTTATTTGGAAATTAGAGAATATAATTATATATTCGGCCTTGAGGGATATTCATCACAATAAGTTTGGCTGGCTTATCGGTATGATTTTCCTTAATCCACAACATAATTATAACACGCCAACTAAAATCGCAACTAGCCATACAATTCTACGCTGATTTATTCCCACATTTGGTGTTTCATATTAGCCTCCAAGTGAGTATTCCTCACTGTATTATCATCTTGTAATACAGTGGATGAGTTTTGAAGAACAAACATTAAATTGCACGTTTTATGAAAAATCTATTATCTATAAGTGTAATCACGTTACTAATTATAAGTTTTTTTGTGGTCTTCTCTCAGAACGATATGAGAGCTCAGTATGAGTCAGGAAAATGGGTGCCGGAATATGTAGGGAGCGATGTTCCAAGTAGGTGCTCATGTGTAAAGAGCGCGGTGCGTTCAGCTTGTAGAGTTGGAGACTCATCAACTAAACTTTCGTTGTGCAATGGTCCCGATACTACTGACCCCGGGAAAGGAGACGTTAATTTCTAGAACACATTAAGGATGAAATGCAAGTTATTGCCTTTTCTATGCCTTATTTGCATGTCCTGCCTTAGGACTTCTATGACCTGTGGTACAGGACATGCAAATTATGCAGATACAATTGATATATCTTTTTCAAAAGATATATCAATTGTTATTAATAACAGCAACGAGTCATATTACCATTCTACATCTTTATATCGTGACTCTTTGCTATATTGTATGAATTTAGATTATCCTAATATTATTGACATTATAGATATAACTCTGAAAAATAAAGAAACTCTCAACATCAGTGATACAACCATGTTTAAAAATGGTTTATTTAATTTCAACGTAATATCTCAAGATAGCATACTATTTTATTTATGTAATCCTCCGAAATTTATATTGATAGATTCCACTGGCTCCATAAAAAGGCAAATGCAAGGAGAGAATACACGAATAAACTATTATAAAGGGCATAAATATCACCAGGATGATTTCTTATTATATTCTTTCTTGTCAGCATTTAAACCAGTATATTCCGACAACTTACTATACATTGGAGTAGATCCTTTTGGCCTGTATTCAAAGAACCGGAATTTGAAGAGAATCGGTGTTTTTGATATTAGCGAAAATAAATGGAGCAGTTTCTTTTCCAATAGTATCGAAAATGGTGTAAAAAGAAAAGGATATGGGTTCCCATATGATATAGATCATCCGTATATATGCATCTCGGAGCAAGGTATCGTAGTATCTTATCCAATGATGCATAGTGTATGCGTATATGATAAACAATCATTAAGGTTAATCAAGAAGTCAGATATCCAATCATCAAAAAACATTGTTTTCCCAGATCCAAAGAAATTAAATTTTTGGGATTCGTGTCAAAAAACCTGGGACTTCAGAAGAACGACACCTTTTTATGGCCCTATTTTTTATCACGATAAGATTGGTCTATATTCAAGAGTTGTTTACCACGAAATGGAATTATTCGATGATTATGGAATTGCCAATACCGATAAGAATCGGCGCGTTTCGATAGTTTTTTTCGATAAGTGTTTTAAAGTGATAAAAGAAGTCTTCCTCCCTGAAGGAAGTATCTGCTTTAACGGATGTTGGGGTCTCAAAGACGGGTTGTTGTTGACAAACAATTTGTCAGTAAAAGATTCTATTATACTGAAAAAACTACTGATCAAATCAAACAGACAGTCATAAAGATCGCTAAATTACAATCTGGTAATTATTTGTAAACTATTGATGCTTATGAAATTCCGTATCCTCTTTCTATTACTTTTCTTGATATTCTTCTTTCAAGCATGTACACGTCATGTAAAAATTAATAACGAATACTACAAGAACGCAAAATTATATTTTGAGACTGAGTTTGGAGTCGATGTTATATCTATGGAGTCTTCATACATTGTATTACCTCTTCAAGGATGTAAAAGTTGTTTGATAGATTGTTTAAGTTATTTGAGTGATTCTCATGATAAACAAAAGTATACTGTTGTATTGGTGGGAACTGAGAGTTATTTTTTCGAAGATGAAATAACAACATTACTAACCACCATAAAAAAAGAGTATAAGTGTCTGACTGACAGAAAACAGAAAATATATAGGTATCGTACCGGGTTTTCTCATCCTCTTAAAATGTCTTTCAGTAAAGATAACCCTGAATACTTAGAATTTAGATATAAGAACGGAAAACCCTCTTGGTATGAAGTCCTATAGAAAGGAAATGAGCGCCACTTAATTTATAGACAACTCTACGTTTCGCACTTGCAAAACTTAAGTAAATATTAAATTTATCATCATGAAAAATCTTGGAATACTCGGTTTCAGTGTCCTGGTTTGCA
>OHEU01000416.1_pt1 | contig 26239 bp, 30 predicted proteins | sample 1567341 | NCBI WGS metagenome assembly OHEU01 (sample SAMEA3879524, study PRJEB24766) | human gut metagenome | biome: human-associated habitat; feature: feces | place: USA | collected 1985/1987 | reverse complement strand
TCCTTTTTCTGTCTTCTATTATATCATACTTGTCCACTTTTTTATTATATATCCAGCAGGAGAGCAGAGGAACAGCAGTGGAGAGATGAACAGATGCGAATCAAGAAAAGAAACAGGAGCCGCAGCGGTTACTGTCGGTGATGAATTTTCCGAATATATACGAACAAAAGAAATCACAAAAAGGAAGGAGTATTTTGCTTATGAAAGAAAGAATAATCGAACGTACCGTTAACGGTATCAGGGTAACATCTCACATTCCCAAAGATGTGAGCGAGAGCTTTAAGCAGAACAGGATAAATCAGATCTACGATATTCTGAAACCTCACGAACATGATAAAAAGGAAGATGACGATAAAGAAACCAAGGTAAGCTAAAGAAAAAGCCAACCGCTTGTGACAGAAGCGGTTGGCAGACTTCAAGCATTCTGAGTTTTGGGAACAAACTCAATTTTTAAGTTCATATTCATTGCAGAAGCTATGCGAGTAAGCGTTTTGATGGAGGGATTTGCATTTCCGTTTTCGATCTTGCTGATGTCAGCCTGGTCTATGCCGGTAAGCTCGGAAAGCTGTTTTTGAGTAAGATTCCCGCTGTTTCGGCAGGCAATGAGCATTTTAGCAATTTCATATTCGGGAGAAAGGGCTTCATATTCCTTGCGGAATTCGGCATCATTTTCAAGCCGGCGATTTAAGGTATCTCTGAAATTTTTACTCATAGTGATCACTCCTTATTGCGTTCAAGGTAATCTTTACGATATTTTTTGGCAAGCGTAATTTCGCTGTCGGGCGTTTTCTGGGTTTTCTTTACAAATCCGTTGGTAAGAATTATCTTCTTATTGACCACAAAGAAATACAGCACTCTTGTAATGTCGGAAGCCACCTTTGCACGAATTTCATAAATCCCATCTCCCAGCGGTTTGGAGTGCGGTTCACGAAGCTCATTTCCGAATGTTTCGAGCAGCTCAAGCTCTCTGAACATTTTAGCCTGCATTTTTGTGTCAAGAGAAAGGATAAATTCTTCGGCAGGGAATGTGCCGTCCTCTTTCTCATAGTATTCTACATCAAACAAGCTTTTACTCTCCTTTTACAATATGGTATATATTCCATATCTATATTATATACCACACATACGAAAATGTCAAGAAAAAGTTTAAAAATATCGCTTTAAAGCGTTGAAATGCAAAGCCGATTATGCTATAATAAAGATAACAACGTATAATCGGCTTTCATTTTATGGAGGTTGATTACAATGAAAACAAAGTACACAGCAATATATGTTCGCCGTTCCGTCAGTGATAAGGAAAAGGGAAACAATTCGCTTTCCATAGCTGCACAGAGGGAGGAATGTATCAGATATGTCGGAGAGGAGGCAAATTTCAAGGTTTACTGCGATGACGGAAAGTCGGGCAAGGACGTTCGTCACCGTCCCGAATTTATGCAGATGATGTCCGATGTAAAGGACGGTTATATCGACAGGATAATCGTGAAAAAATATGACCGTTTCAGCCGTAATATGAGGGAATATCTCAACATAACCGATGAGCTTGACAGATACGGAGTAGGCGTTATTTCTCTTTCCGAGCCGTTCAATACGGAAACCAAAGAGGGCAGAATGATGAGAAATAATCTGCTGAACTTTGCGGAGTTTTAGAGAGAAACCATTGCGGCGAGAGTAAAGGACGCATACAGCACAAAGGCTGTCGAAACAGGCTTTTATCAGGGCGGTAAAAAGTTCTTCGGCTTTCAGTCGAGCAGGCAGACCATTAACGGTAAGACAGGTTCGGTGCTTGTCCCGTCTGAAGCAGCTCAAACAGTTATAGCCGCATATGAGGTGTATAAAGAACCCGGAACGTCACTTTTGGACGTGGTGAACTACATAAAAGCACACAATCTTCCGTCCTCATCTACATCGGGAAATAATCCAATCAACAGGAGTATGGATCGCAGCGAAATTTCAAGAATACTTGAAAATCCGCTTTATGTTCGTGCAGATAAAAATGTGTACGAATATTTTCTGTCGAGAGGTTTTGCAATGATAGATGACATTGATGCCTATGACGGAGTTCACGGTCTTATGTGGCACAATAAGGACAGCGAAAACGATTTGTCAAGGTCGGCTATCACGAGGGACTTGTGGACTCGGAAACGTGGCTTGCGGTGCAGGATAAGAAGTCGCACAATCATCAGATACCGAGATCAAGGGGCGAACTTAAATCGTGGCTTGTGGGACTTACCAAGTACGGACACTGCGGAAAAGCTTTGCTTATTGCGTATTCGTACAATGCGGACAAGACTAAGCTCTGGAGGTATTACAACTGCACGGGGCTTAAAACCATAAAAGGGTGCAGCCGTACAAATGAACGTCTGAAAGTCCGTCCCGATGATGCGGAAAATATTGTTCTGAACGCAATGCGTGAGCATATTTCCGAGTTTGAGGTAGCAAAGAACAGCAGTGCAAACAAGTCCTCAGAAGCGGAGAGAATCAAGGCGGAGTTGCTTCGCATTGACACCGACACGAAAAAGCTCATTGACAGGCTGATAGATGCGGACGATGTTCTTTTCGGGTACATTCAGGAGAAGATAAGCGAGCTTCACGCCAAGAAGAACGAATACGAAAAGCAGCTTCTTCTGATAGAACGCAAGGTAAAGAGAATCGACACCAAGCCTTTGCTTGAACCGCTTAACAGGTGGGACGAACTTACAATGGAGGAAAAGAACGCCCTTGCCAAAGTAATGATAGACAGGATTGACGTTACCGATGAAGAGGGCATCAAAATTCATTTCATATTCTGATGAAAAAACCGTCGGAGAGAAACGGTATTCTCCGGCGGTATATTAAGGAAAATATAGTATATACCTTGTGAGTATAGGCACGCCCATCTCGAATTCAATGTGCGAGCTTTATACCATGATGAGGTATTTGCAGGCAGGTATGCTGAAAGACTGCGGCATCAATCATTTTGACGAATGGGCTGCCGATTTTGGCGAGGTCAAGACCGATTATGAACTTAAACCGGAAAGTGACGGTAAGTATCAGCTCAAAACAAGATTTGCAAAGTTTACTAACCTTCCCGAATTGATGGCGATATTCAAAGAAGCTGCCGATATTCGTACCGCTGATACCCTTGACCTTGAAAAGCCTGATGCTGTTGTAAAGGAAATCGTAGCAAAGCCTTCCAAAATACAGAAAAGGGCTATAAAATCTCTCGGAAAGAGAGCAGCTGTTATTCGCAGCGGAAATGTTGATCCCCGTGAAGATAATATGCTCAAAATCACTTCTGACGGTCGAAAAATAGGTCTTGACCAGCGTTTGCTCAATCCTACACTTCCCGATTATCCGGAAAGCAAGGTTAATTTGTGTGTAGGCAATGTGTTTGATATATATTCCCAAGCTTCCGATAAGCGCAGTACGCAGTGTATATTCTGTGACCTCTCTATTCCAAAATCAGAAACACGTCAGGATAGGTTCGCTATATATCGTCCCGATAACGCGAAATCACTTGGATTTGATATTATCCGAAAGAAAACGGGTATTAAGAAGGAGTGGGACTTTGCAGATATAAAAAAGCACGTTGATAAGAACGCAACGGAAGAACAGGACAAGCTGATAAACGGCGATATTGCCGTTATTCGCAGACCTTCTGAGGATATGACAAAGATAATATCCGAGGCTGCAGTCTTTGAGAACGGCAAATTCAACACGGAACATTCCGATGAACTGCTTGAAAAACTTGCAATGTCACCCGTAGAGAATATGCCGCCCAAAGAATTTAATGTTTATGATGATATAAAGAATAAGCTGGTCGCAAAGGGAGTTCCGGAAAATGAGGTCGCATTTATTCACGATTATGATACTCCCGAACAGAAGCAGAAGCTTTTCAATCAGATGAACGCAGGCGATGTTCGTATTCTCCTTGGCAGTACAAGCAAGTGCGGAGCGGGTATGAACGCTCAGAAAAAAAAGATTGCTCTGCACCACCTTGACGCACCTATGCGTCCGTCCGACATGGAACAGCGCAATGGTCGAATCGAACGTCAGGGTAATGGAAATCCCGAAGTGCAGATATACCGTTATGTTACAGATAAGACTTTTGATGCGTATCTTTACCAGATGCTTGAAAACAAGCAGCGTTTCATAAGTCAGGTTATGACTTCAAAAAACGCCTGAGAGGACCTGTGCCGATATTTATGAACAGGCTCTTGATTATGCCGAGGTAAAGGCTTTGTGCGCAGGAAATCTCAACATAACAAGAGGAGCTTACGGGAAATGGTGATTTTACGTTGGTTTTGGTAGAGGATATACAATAAAGGCATATCCTCAATTTTCTACAATGTATATATTATGATATATGTATATCAAAAAAAGCTGTTTCTACCTCCGATGTCAGCGGCAACATACGGCTGACTGAAGAAAATGAGGAGATAAAAGCACTTTCGAAGATAGACCTTGTATCTCTAAAAGGATGTTGATACTGTAAGCAAGGCTCCCATGGCTGTTGATGAGGGACGGCAAGGAAAGTCACCCTGTCACTATTATGGGAACAGTGAGTAATGATCGAAAGAAAGCAGACACAAAGCTTAAATCTCTCATATCTGCAAATGCAGGGTAGGACACTTGATATGGGCGAGTATCGTGGGTTCAAGCTGTCGATTTTCTTTGATACCCTAACAAAGTACGTTATCCAAATCTGATTTCAGACGGAGTAACTCCATAGCATTCTCTGATTTTTCTGCTCATGTCGCTCTGGCTGCAAAATCCTGTGTTTGCGGCAATATCGGACAGCTTCATGCCGGTATATCGTATAAGCTCACAAGCTCTTGTGCAGCGTATGTGGGTAAGATATTCACGGGGTGACATTCCCGTTTCCGCCTTGAATGCGTGAGAAAGATAACCCTCGCTGATAAAATTATCGGCGGCAATATCCTCAATTTTTATGCTGCCCGCATAATTTTGCTCAATATACGTCCTGACCTTTTCCGAAAGAATTTTTCCCGAACGCTTAGCAGTTTTTTCATTCTGTGGTCTGCAAACATCGAAAAATTCCGACACGATATCAAGTGCCGCACTAAGCTCCGAGTAAATATTTCCGCCATACGAAAATATATCAGCCATTTTTTCAAAGCCCGACCGAATTTCGGGCTTATTTTTTATCACGATGATCCCGCCTTTGCTTGTATCTGTAAGCATTGAAAATAGATCGGGACGGCTAAGCTGATTTTTCAGCTCCCACGGGTTTATTATTGTAATAAATCGCTTGTACTCTATATCCTTTTCTACAGTTACATCATGAAGCTGTCTGCTTTTTATAAGCGCAGAATCTCCGTCGGAAAGAACAGATATAATATCTCCGGTGACAATGTTCACTTTGCCGCTTACGATGTGCATGATCTCGCATGACGTATGAGTATGACAGACATTGTACATGGGATTTTCATAATATCCTGCGTGTTCTATAATTGCCATTTTATCACCCTTTTTATCATATCACACATCGGGATAATTTACAACAAAAAACAGCAGATTTTCTATAATAAATAGCAGATAATATAATGCAGTATTCCATAAATTCAGCTAAAATATTGTAAATAATCCTTTTAAGGAGATGCGCTTATGAATATCAAAAAAATTATAGCGTCTGCAGTATGTACAGCAATGATTCCCATCGCTTTAAGCGGATGTACGGACAGTAAAAATCAAGCTGAAACGGAGGAAACTGCTATGCAGACAACTGAAACAACAGCAGAAAAGGAAATACCGCTTGCAAGTGTGAACACAGCTTACAAATCTGTTACTGTTGACGGAAACACAACAAATATGGACAAGGGTACGGTGTGGCGTGGTCTGGGCGTTATAACGGGAAACAATTCCTCACGTCTTCTTATGGACTACAAAACGGAAAACCCCGATGCATATTGGGAGATAATGAACCTGCTGTTCAAGCCCGATTACGGCGCAGGTCTTACTCACGTTAAGATTGAATTCGGCACGGACGTTAATTCTTCATCGGGTACAGAGCCTTGTATAATGCGTTCAGCCGATGAAGAAGCGGACGTTACAAGGGGTGCAGGCTTTATGTTTGCGGCGGACGCTCTCTCCATAAATCCCGATATTACCGTTGATCTGCTCCGCTGGGGAGAGCCAAAGTGGGTAACAGACGCATTTGCTGAGTCCATGGAGGCAGGCTTTGAAGCAAGATACAAATGGTATAAGGCTGCTATTGAAGGTGCGTTCGATACATACGGAATGAAATTCACCCACATCAGTGCCGACGCTAACGAGGCAGAAAAGGTGGACACCGATTGGATAATATATTTTGCCGACAGGCTGGAAAATGAAACTGATGAGCGGTACGATTACGGTGCGATAAAGATAGTTGCTTCCGATGAGATAGGTTCATGGAAGATCGCAGACGAAATGACAGATAACGAAGCTCTGCGAAACGCAGTTGATATTCTTGCCGAGCATTATAACACTTGGGCAAGCGAAAAGGCTAAGCTTCTGAACAAAAACTATGGCAAAGAGATCTGGTATTCCGAGGGAGTTGCTTCCACGAATATTGCAAAGCTGGCGGTGCAAAGCAACGGCAGCGGCATTAACGGCACAAACGGTGCTCTTGACGTATGCAATCGCATCATCAACGGTTATTACAACGGCAGAATGACCATGTATGAGTATCAGCCTGCTGTGGCAGCGTATTATTCGGGAGCAAAATATTTTCCAAAATCACTGATAAATGCACAGAACCCTTGGAGCGGTTATTATGAAGCGGACTGCGGTGTATGGACTTCCGCACATTTCACCCATTTTATAAAGAACGGCTGGAGATTTATCGACAGTGCCTGCTATGGTGACGGCAAGGAAAATCACTACATTTCCGAGTCAACTAACAATTATATGGCCGTTACCGATACGGAAACGGGAGATTATTCTATCATCATCTGCAACGACAGCGAGGAGCAGCGCAATTATACCTTTACCCTTGAAAATATGAAGCAGGCAGAAGCACCGTTCACAATTTGGGAAACAAGAGGTCCCGATGAGGGTCAGGCTTACGACGAAAATTATTTCAGGAACATCGGCACCTTTCGTCCTGTTGAAGCCGAGGAAAAATATTCCTATTCTATCGAGGTAAAGCCTTATTCCATAGTTACTGTTACAACTCTTGACAATACCGCAGATACTTCCGTTTACAACTGCAGGTATGATGATATTCCCCTTGATATAAATTATTCCGACGATTTTGAATACTCCGAAGAATTTCTCTCTGCAAGAGGAAACGCTCCCCTTTACACTACCGATCAGGGCGGAGCCTTTGAGGTTTCGGAAATTGACGGAAACAAGGTGCTGATGCAGATGATAAATGCCGATAACAAGCCTACCGATTGGCGTTACAGAGGTACTCCCAATCCCATTACCTCTCTCGGCGATGACCGCTGGGCAAATTATTCTGCGGAAATAGATTTTAAGCTTGCGGATAGTGCTGCGGATAATTATATTGCGCTTGGCGTTCGCTATCTCACAGCAGAGCTTGATTCATGGTCAGCGGAAAACGGCTACAGCATAAGAGTATATCCTAACGGAAAATGGGAGCTTAAAAAGAATGCACAGACAGCAGACAGCGGAGAAATTGACGGCTTTGACAGTTCGGTATGGCATACGGTAAGAATCACCGCCGCAGGAAAGCATATATCCGCAGAGCTTGACGGTACAGAGCTGACCGCCTTTGACGATGATATTGCTTTTGCAAATTCGGGACGAGTTTCGATCGGCAGCGGTCTTTACAACAATATTTTTGACAATATGAAAATATCTCCTGTGGACGGCTGCAAACCCACAATTACAAGAGTTGACGATCACGATCCGTCCGTTACCTATAACGGTGACTGGTACAGAACCGTTCCCGACAGCTATCTTAATTTCAACAGAACAATTTCCCGTGCGGAAATTGCCGAGGGAGATACGGGCGAAAAGAGCTTTGAGTTCAGCTTTACGGGCGATCGTTTTGCGATAATCGGTCAGACCGACCCTGCGGATATTGAAGTTTATGTTGACGGAGAATTGCTTGAAACAAAGAAAAATCCTTGGGGAGCACTTGCAAGACAGTGCAGCTATTCTGCGGAGGTTCCCGAGGGCGAACACACGGTAAAGATCAAGGTCATAGGCGGTTCCTATACTGTTGACGCAATAGAATATTGAGGTGCGAAATGTTTGAAATAAATGATAAATTCTATCTGAACGGAAAGCCGTTTAAAATAATTTCGGGAGCATTCCATTACTTCCGAACCGTTCCCGAATATTGGCAGGACAGACTTGAAAAACTTGTGAATATGGGCTGCAATACTGTTGAAACCTATATCCCTTGGAATTTTCACGAACCGAACAGGGGACAGTTTATTTGGGAGGGAATGCGTGATATATGCCGATTTATCGAAACAGCACAGGAATTGGGACTTTATATAATAATTCGACCTTCACCCTATATCTGCTCGGAATGGGAATTCGGCGGTCTGCCTGCATGGCTCCTTCGTGACAGGAATATGCGGCTTCGGTGCAGCTATGAACCGTATCTTAATGCTGTAAAGAATTATTACAGTGAGCTTATCCCGAAGCTGGTGCCTTATCAGATAGACAGGGGCGGCAATATAATTTTAATGCAGATCGAGAACGAGTACGGCTATTACGGCAACGATAAGGCGTATCTTGAATTTCTCCGTGATACTATGAGAGAGCTTGGTATAACCGTTCCCTTTGTAACCTCGGACGGTCCATGGAGTGAGCCGATATACAAATCGGGAATGGTGGACGGTGCGCTGCCTACGGGAAATTTCGGCTCCGGGGCAGAGTGGCAGTTTAGTCAGATGAAAAAATTCATCGGTGATGACAAGCCCCTTATGTGTATGGAATTCTGGAACGGCTGGTTTGACGCATGGGGAGATGAGCATCACACAACTTCTCCCGAAAAGGCGGCGGCGGAGCTTGACGAGCTGCTGAAACGGGGCAGCGTTAATTTCTATATGTTTGAGGGCGGCACCAATTTCGGTTTTATGAGCGGCAGAAACGGCGGAAGCAGAACAGGGGACGTGACCTCATACGATTATGACGCTCCTCTCACGGAGGACGGACAGATAACCGAAAAATACAGGCTTTGCAGGGACGTTATCTCAAAATATACAGACATAGCGGAGATACCTCTTACAACAAATATTAAACGGAAGGCTTACGGAAAAATTCCCTGCACGGGCAAAGCTGATCTGTTCTCAGTCCTTGAAAAAATTTCCGAGCTTGTTTGTTCAAATTATCCGCTGACAATGGAGGAGATCGGACAGAATTACGGATATATTTTATACCGCACCAAAATCAGGGACGGCGAGACGGTGAACGAGATACGCATGGAAAACGCTGCCGACAGAATAGAGTGCTATCACAACGGTGAATATGTTTATACTGCCTTTGCAGAAAATATTCACGAAAAATTTGAGCCGAATGAAAAGCGTACAGGCGGAATTATTGACCTGCTTTGCGAGAATATCGGGCGTGAAAACTTTGGAACAGGTCTTGAAAATCAGAGAAAGGGCATTTCTGGCGGTGTTAAGATAAACGATCACCGACAGTTCGGCTTTGAGATCTTTCCGCTCCCTCTTGATGAAGAACAGATAGGAAAACTAAGCTTTGATGAGGGATATTCCGAGGGCGTTCCTGCATTTTTCAGATTTGAATTTGAAGCCGATGAACTTTGTGATACGTTCCTTGAGCTGGACGGATTTGGCAAGGGCTGTGCTTTTGTAAACGGATTTAATCTGGGACGTTTCTGGGATATAGGTCCTCAGAAGAGGCTGTATCTGCCTGCGCCTTTGCTGAAAAAGGGAGTGAATACGATCATTATCTTTGAAACTGAAGGCAAATCCGCAGAAGAGATATACCTTGCGGACGAAGGCAGACTTGGTTAATGATTTTAAAGTAAAATAAGTGGCAGACATTAAATGATGTAAAACTCTTGACTTTTTCTCAAAAATGTTATAAACTTTAATAAAACGTTTGAGAAAAGGCAAGGCGATAAATAATGAACAAAAATGCTGATAAAAGCATTAACAGAACTAAAATTGCCCGATATATCTATAAAAAATCGGAAACCTCAAAGCCTGAGATCGCAGCAGAGCTTGGTCTTAGTATGCCGACCGTTCTCCAAGGGTTAAAAGAGCTGTCAGCAATGGGACTTGTGAGCGAGGTAGGCAAAAACAAATCTACGGGAGGCAGAAAATCAGCCGCTTTATCTATTACGCCGATGTACAGGATAGCAGCAGGGATAGACATTACCGCAAATCATATAAGCTATGTAGTAATAGACCTTTGCGGAAATCTGCTGTTAAAAAAACGTATTAAGGCGGAATACTCCAATTCAAATGAGTATTATGAATTTGTTGCGGAAAACCTTGAGCTTGCTCTCGATGAAGCAAAGGCGGACAGGTCTGTTCTTCTTGGCGTGGGAATTTCTCTGCCCGGCATAATTGACAAGGAAAACGAGATATTGCTCCGTTCGCACATTCTTGGTCAGAACAATGTTAGTCTGAAAATCCTCAGTCAGTTGATACCGTACAGCGTTGAATTTGAAAATGATGCAAACAGCGCACTTTTTGCGGAAATGAGGTACATTGAGGGTGATATGATATATCTTTCTCTCAGCAACAGTGTAGGCGGCTCCATATATATCAGCGGCTCCATATATGGGGGAGATAATTACCGCAGTGCAGAGTTCGGACATATTATTATTGAGCGTGCCGGAAAAAGCTGTTACTGCGGCAAAAAAGGCTGTGCCGACGCATACTGCTCGGCAAGAGTGCTTGAAAAACACGCTTCGTCATTGGAGGAGTTTTTCGCCTGTCTGCAAAAAGGCGATGAAAAAACCGGAAAGGTCTGGGAGGATTATCTTGATGATCTTGCAATAATTATCAGCAATCTCAGAATGACCTTTGACTGCGATATAATGCTGGGAGGATATGTGGGAGGCTATCTGAGGCAATATATGCAGGAGCTTGGAAAGCGTGTGGTCAACTACAATATGTTTGAAAATGATACGCTGTATTTAAAAAACTGCCGATATGAAAAGGAGGCATCCGCAACAGGTGCAGCAATGCACTTTACAGAGCGATTTTTTGATAATATATAATGAAAACACCGTATGCTCGGAAAACTTGAGCATACGGTGTTTTGTTTGGTACATTTATATATATTATGTAATATTTGTTTGTGTAATCAAACAAATATGTACAAAAGCTATTGACAAATACAATTTAATACGGCATAATATGTATAGACTTTAATAAAACGTTTTATCAAAGTCAAACAATAAGACCAATAATAATTATAAGGAGAGCGATATTATGTTACAGCAGGTTATGACTGCCCCCGGCGTTATTGAATTCAGAGAAGTGGAGATCCCCGAAATCACCGATGATCAGGTTCTTATCAAAATTATGAAGATCGGAATATGCGGCTCTGATATCCACGTTTACCACGGCAAGCACCCCTTTACTTCCTATCCCGTTACACAGGGACACGAGGTTTCGGGAATGATCGTTAAGCTTGGAAAAAATGTAACCGGCTTTACATACGGTCAGAAGGTAACCATACAGCCTCAGGTGGTTTGCGGAAAATGTTATCCTTGCCGTCACGGAAAGTATAACCTCTGCGAGGAGCTTAAAGTAATGGGCTTCCAGACAACAGGAACAGCTTCTCATTATTTTGCTGTCGATGCAGCCAAGGTTACTCCTCTTCCGGAAGATATGTCATTCGATGAAGGAGCAATGATCGAACCTCTTGCAGTCGCAGTTCACGCAGTAAGACGTGCAGGTGACGTAAAGGGTATGAAGATAGCTGTTCTGGGTGCAGGTCCTATCGGTATCCTTGTTGCACAGACAGCAAAGGGAATGGGGACCGAAAGCGTTATGATAACCGATGTCAGCGATCTTCGCCTTGAAAAAGCAAGGGAATGTGGAATTGATTTCTGCATCAATACCCAAAACAAGGATTTCGGCGAAGCAATGATCGAGAATTTCGGTCCCGATAAGGCTGATGTTATTTATGACTGCGCAGGAAACAATATTACAATGGGACAGGCTATCAAGTATGCAAGAAAGGGCAGCACAATAATTCTTGTTGCTGTATTTGCCGGAATGGGCGAGATCGACCTTGCGGTTCTCAATGACCACGAGCTTGACCTTAATACATCAATGATGTACCGCAATGAGGATTATATCGAAGCTATCAGGCTTGTAAACGAGGGAAAGGTTTCGTTAAAACCTCTTATTTCAAAGAATTTTGCATTTAAGGATTATAACGAAGCTTACAAGTACATTGATGCAAACAGAGAAACCACAATGAAAGTAATAATTGACGTTCAGGAATAAAAAATGGAGGTGTGCGGCGTGAAAGAAAATACTGATATCAAGTTGCCTTTTATAAGTAAATTTGCATACGGTATGGGTGATGTAGGCTGTAATTTCAGCTGGATGTTCGTAGGAAATTTCCTGATGATCTTTTACAGCGACGTCTTTGGGATCAGTATGAGCGCAGTTGCGGGACTGATGCTTTTCTCACGATTCTGGGACGCTATAAACGATCCTATCGTCGGAGGTCTTACTGACAGAACAAAGAGCAGATGGGGACGTTACAGACCCTGGCTTCTCATTGCCGCACCCATTACTGCTCTGGTGCTTATGGCAACATTCTGGGCACATCCCGATTGGAGCAATACCGCAAAGATAATTTATATGTCGGTTACATACTGCATGCTTGTTCTTGGATATACCTGTGTAAATATACCATACGGAACGCTGTGCGGTGCTATGACTCAGAACATCGAGGAATGTGCAAAAATCAATACGTTCCGTTCGGTAAGCGCAATGATAGCCATTGGAATTATCAATATCATTACTCTTCCGCTTATTTCAAAGCTGGGCGGCGGAAATGACAAACAGGGTTATCTCTTTGTTGCGGTTGTTTACGGTATCATTTTTGCACTTTGTCATATTTTCTGCTTTGTAAAGACCAAAGAAGCGGTCACAGTTCCCGAAAAGGAAAAAATCCATTTGAAGCTGCAGCTGAAAACCGTTATACAGAACAAGCCTTATCTTCTTGCACTTCTCGGACAGTTTCTGTTCGGTGTAACTCTTTACGGAAGAAATGCAGATGCACTTTATTATTTCAAGTATGTTGAAGGCAGCGAAGCGTTTTTTACCAAATATTCAATGGCAATAATTATTCCGTCAATAATAGGCGCAGGACTTTTCCCCATAATTTTCAAATGGACGGGCAATAAAGGCAGAGCGGCTTCCATTCTTGCTCTCGGCACGGGAGTATGTATGATCTCGTTATATCTGTTCAGTCCCGTAAGTTCACCGGCAGCGTTTTATATCTGCTCGGGACTTACACAGTTCTTCTTTGCAGGCTTTAATACTGCTATATACGCAATAATTCCCGACTGTGTTGAATACGGCGAATGGAAAACGGGCATCAGAAACGACGGCTTTCAGTATGCGTTTATTTCTCTCGGAAATAAGATCGGAATGGCAATAGGTACATCGGTACTTGCTGCCACTCTCGGAGCAGCAGGCTTTGAAGCTAACATCACGCAGAATGAAACAGTTCTTTCTATAATGAAGCACAGCTTCTCGACTATCCCCGGAATACTCTGGATTGTTACTGCTATTGTACTTTTCTTCTATAAGCTCAATAAAAGATCCTACAATAAGATCGTATCGGAAATTAAGGAAAGGAGTATGGAAAATGCGTGATATAGTTGCTTTAGGCGAAATGCTCATTGATTTTACGATGCAAGGAGTAAATTCGCAGGGGCAAAGATTGTTCGCACAAAATGCAGGAGGTGCTCCTGCAAACGTTGCCGCAGCTGCTGCAAAGCTTGGAGCCAAGGTCGCTTTTATAGGAAAAGCAGGAAATGATATGCACGGAAGATTTCTTAAAGAAACCTTGGATAAATGCGGAATTGACAGCAATGGATTTATCCTCAGCGAAGATTATTTTACAACTCTGGCTTTTGTTAATGTAAAGCCTGACGGCGAACGTGAATTTTCGTTTGCAAGAAATCACGGAGCCGATAAGATGCTTAACGCTGCTGATATTCCTCTTGATATACTGCTTTCGGCAAAAATACTGCATATTGGTTCCATATCGCTTACCGATGAGCCTTGCAGAGGAGCAACTATGTTTGCAGTCAAAAAGGCTAAGGAAAACGGCGTAATCATTTCTTATGATCCCAATTACAGAGCGTCACTATGGAACAGCGAAGCTCAGGCGGTGGAGCAGATGAGAAGCATAATAAAGTATGCCGATATTATGAAAATTTCAGATGAAGAAACAGAGCTTCTGACAGGCGAAGCTGACTATGAACGTGCTGCTGAAAAACTGATCTCACAGGGAGTGAAAATTGCGGCGGTCACTCTCGGGAAAAATGGTGCTTATGTGAGAACCGCAGAGGGAGGAACCCTCGTAAGCGGTTTTAAGAACAAGGCTATTGATGCCACAGGCGCAGGCGATGCATTCTGGGGAGGATTTTTATACAGCCTTGCAAAGAGCGGAAAAGCTCCGGAAAACGTTGCATTATCCGAAGCATATAGCTTTGCTGATTTCGGGAATGCGACTGCAAGCCTGTGTGTGGAAAGCTATGGTGCTATCCCTGCAATGCCTGATATGGAAGCAGTTTGTGAAAAGCTGGGGGAGGAACGTTTATGAATATAACCGATAATTTTACGGGTTTACAGCATATTGGTATTCCCACAAATGATATTGAAGAAACAGTAAAGTTCTATAAAACATTAGGCTTTGAAGCGGTTCTCCGTACAATAAATGCCGAAGCAAACGAAAAGGTTGCGTTTATGCGTCTGAATGGTCTGACTTTGGAGATATATGAGAATCGGTCTGCTGTGATGTCTTATGGTGCTGTTGACCATATTGCATTAAATGTCAAGTCTGTTGATGAAGCATTCAAGTTTGTAAACGAAAGCGGCTTGAATAATACAAAGGATTCAATTCATTTCCTTCCGTTCTGGGAAAACGGAGTGAAATTCTTCACCATTGAGGGACCGAACAAGGAAAAAATCGAATTCAGTCAGTATTTATGATAGACAACCGAACTTGCAGGGCTTAGAGCTTTGGTAACAGAGTGTCCTCATCACAATACACATAGTGGAATTGAAGTTAAGTACGAAATAATTGAACTTATAGGGAGATGATTTTTTGAAAAAAGTAACTGTCAAGCTTGATACTATCAATGATGTCAAGAATTTTGTAAATGCTGTCACTGCCTTTGAATGTGATTTTGATATTGTGTCGGAAAGATATGTTGTTGACGCAAAGTCGATAATGGGAATATTCAGTCTTGAACTCAGTAAGCCCCTTGCTTTGCATATTAATTCAGATGATGAAAAAGAGATAAATGCTGTTTTGAAGGCAATTTCAGCTGTGCTTGTTTCCGAATAAAGCTCTTTAACCTTTAGATAAAGCATAAAAACTTCGGGCGTTCTCCAAAATGTCCGAAGCTTTTTTCATTTGTATTCAAGTTACAAATGAAGATTTTATGAGAAAATTTATGTCAGCTTTGATTTCAGCCGTTTGGACAGATCCTGCAGATCCTGACAGGCATCAAAGCACATCTGATTGTAACGGTCAATATCTTTGGTGCTGCTATTTACGGTCAGACCGCTCTTGAAAGCCCGAATTTTCTCACGCCGTTCGTCAAACGCCTTGTTGTATTTCTCCAAAAGATCGGGATAGCCGGAGAGCTTCTTGCGGTAGCTCCTGCATTTGTTGTCGAAATTGAAATATGTTTCTTTTATCGGGTCAGCCATAGCACGTTTTTTGTAATCATCGTTTGCCTTGTATAAACGCTCTTTCTTGCAAGTTGTCCTGCCACAGGTGAGCGAAGCATTTGAACGTTTGGTTATCATAAGCTGTCCGCAGTTTTCGCAGTTAGCGATAACTCTGCCTGCATCGGACATTATATCGGAGTAAATATCGAGCAGAGTGAGAATGGAGTCATTTGCCACATAAAGGCTTATGTTCCTGTTATCATCGTGTACCCTGTAAAGGGAGCTGTCCAAAACCTCATTGCTGCTCCGAATAGCTGTTCGTATATCAAAAATATCCGCTGCCCTTGCCGAAATGAACGGACGGAAGATTTTCTCACTATCCGCTTTGAACAATTCTATATATTTTTCCGCACGATCGTGGTTGCCCTTTACGGACAACCCGATTTTTTTATGAAAATCACGCTGACAAATCTTGAATTTGCTGAAAAGAAAATAGATAATATAGTTTTTAACGATATTAGCGTATTCTGAAATATCGTAATACTCCGACAGCTCCTCAAGGACACAGTTGCAGCTGCCGTCACATAATGCGTCCGCATTGCACAGCCTGTCGCTTATCTCCATAATCTCATTAAGCTCATATTTTACTTTCATAAGGCGGTTTATATCCTTGACGAGATTGCCTGCCTTGTTGCTGTGCCGCATAAGTCCCTTTGGAGCTTTTTGCGTACAACCGCCGTATGCCCAAGCCTTAATATCGACAGGAGAGCCGACAATATATGTTTCCGTATCCTCGGAAAAGTCAACGATTATGCCCACCGAAGCTATTTCTCCGTAGCACTCAAACAAATCTATCATTACAAATACGCCCCTTTCAGAAAAAATCAAATGAAAACTGACAAACAAGATTTATAGATTTAGTATATCACATTTTGTGCGTTTCGTCAACGGATAGTACGGAATTATCTGTATTTGTTTGATGTTTGCACGCAAGGGTGCAATGGTTGTAATAACGCAAAAAGGAGTGTGAGTCTTTGGCTCACACTCCCCGATAAATGGGAATTTTCTACTATGTCGATATATGAATATACAATTGAATTCTTTTAGTTAGAACCTGTCTTCACAAGAAATGTGTGCGGATTTTCGAGCATAATTTTGTCTAAGACAAGGCAAAAATCCGCAGGCGGGCTTGCCGCCAGGGCAAGGATTTTTAACGCAGTCTTAGGCAAAATTTGCCGAAAAGACGTGCGCATACGCTTGTGAAGACAGGTTCTTATATTTTTGATAACGTGTTTTGACACCAATTAAACAATAAGAAAAATGCTCTATCAAAATCATAGTCGCTATTATTTTGTAAATATATACTCAATTCCAAAACAGTTCTATCTTCACCTTGTACGCATTCAAGCAATTCTCGTTTTGTAAGAATAAAGTTGCCACTGTCTAAATAATGCAAATGCTGCATAATGAAAAATACCGATTTACAAGTTATTGGCAACCTTGAAATGTTGTACTCCATATCAGTGTGTATATAACGGTGGCAAATTTCATGATAGAGGTTATTTAAACTCAATTTTACATAGTTTCTTTCATCTTCAATGGTATATGTTGGAACAAGATTTTTTAGTTCTCCGTAATAATCTTTGGTCGTTTTCAATATATGAAATATTTCCAACGGATTCCAATGTTCTAAATCAGTTTTACCGCAAATAAAGCCACATGACTTATCGTAATTTCCTATTGAAATAAGTGATTTTTGATAGGTATTCAAATCCTCAACTGAAATATTGTCAATCACAACCATAATATCAATATCACTGTTTTTAGTTTCTTCATGACGAAGATAACTGCCTTGCAATCCTACATACTCCAATCTTTTACCAAAAGCATTTATTAGTTTATCTGTTAATTCATCAATATACTCATCTATTCTAAACATTCTGGGTCACCTATTTCTTCATTTCCAAGATAATTCGTGTATTCTTTTCCCTCATAAAAGTTCATTATAGGACGACGAAGTTTTGAAGGATATAATGGTAATCTGTTTAATACTGATAAATCTAACCAATCAAATCCGATTTGGTTAGTATCGCTATGAAGATTTGCATTGGTTGCTTTTCCTATGTAATCACATAAAAATACTAAGTCAATTCTATGAAAACTTTCGCCATGAACTCCTTCTATCACAAAAAGTAAATCTTTGCATTTAACCTCTACTTCTACTTCTTCTTTTACTTCTCGTTCAACAGTTTGAGGAAGAATTTCCTCATCGTCTTGACCTCCACCGGGCAAAATATACCATTCCTCTTTGCCATCATTCAACTTTATTGCAAGCAATTTACCATTTTTAATTATAACAGCTTTTGCAGAAGTGCGTATTTGTCGTGACATATTTATAATCCTTTCAAATTCCGATTTGTCAAGCAGTTTCTCTACCCGATTTATTCCATTATACCCCAAACTATAAATATAGTCAAGGGGAAAAGAAACAGATTTATCATAACAAATACGCCCCTTTCGGAAAAAGTCGAATGGAATCCGCCAAAAAAATTTTATAGATTTATTATATCACGTTTTGCACGTTTCGTCAACGGATAGTACGGAATTATCTATATTTGTTCAACGTTTGCACGCAATGGTGTAATGGTTGTAGAAATGCAAAAAAGAAGCGTGAGTTTTTGCTCACGCTCCCACGATAAATTGGAAGTTATCAGTTAGATAAATGATAAAATTGTTCTTAACTTAAATCAAGAGTTGTATAGCCAAACTCGTTGATATGTCTTTGCAAATTATGAAAATCTATCATGTTTTTATTTTTCCGAAATAGTCCTTTTTTATTAAACAATATTTTAGTATGTGCGTATGTGCTATACAATTCGATATATGGCGGTTCGGCAGTGATATTTCTTTCTCCGATACAGTTTCCTCTACTGTTGGGATATTTCCGATTGAAATTTATAGTACATTCTTTGTATGTCAACCAATGCAAATCACTAAATTTTATTCCATGCTCATCAATAGAAACAATATTCTCGTAGGAGACTTCATTAACCTCAAGATGGAAATAATAATGTTTTGATTTAAAATACTCGACAGCTGCATTGATATGTTCCAGAAAAAATGCGATTTGTTCCTCCGTCAAACTACATTCCCATGGATAGTTGTTAGCCATTCCTGTTTTCCCGTATTAATATGCTGCCATACTATATTTTATTTCCGGTTTTATCCATTTTACAATCAGAAAATCGTTTTCCTCAAGCAATATTTCAGCATTTCCTGTTGAAAGAATTTGTACTTTTATCGCCTCTGTTTCAGCTGTCATAAATAAAGTTCCTTTCCTAACAAATACCAATTTCTTAGTTTTAAAAACGCTTGATAGCATTTTATATTCATTGTGAATCTTCTAAATACACTATACATCTGTTAACATCTTTTGGAGAATAAAAAACCGGGACTTTCTTCTTCATAAATAACTCTTTGTCACTTTGAAGCATATTCTCTAACTCTGGTTCTATTCCTTCTTCGTAATCTCCATAATGCCCGATCGTGAAGCGGCACTCATGTTCCATATTATCTTTTGTCTTAAATATAATATGAGCTTCGGTATAGGGCTGGTTAAAATCATTAACTAACGTTACATCTTCGATGATCCCCTCGACCAGATTCCATTTTATAATCACGAAAAACCGATTGACCAAATAGATGATAGGAATAATTGCAAAGAGCAAAGCTAAAAAAATCCACCTGTTAAAAAGTCCGGCAATGATTCCGGGGATAGCCGTTATAAGCACCACAATCATACACCTCTTACATGTTCTCTTTAATACTTTACTTTTGTATTTCCCCATTATCTTTCAGCTTTCCTTACAATTTCATCATCATGTCGGATTCATATTTTATAATCATTGAAAATCAAAGTATTACAAACACTACTACCAAACATCCAACGAATCCCACGAACCACGGTATTATAAAAGATAAACTGAAAGTTTCCGTTGCTTATCTTGATTTTTATATAAAACCTCTTTTTTTTGCTTCTTCAATCAATATAGGTTGAATTAAAGGATATGTCCAATTATCAACTAACTTATCTGAAATCAATATTTTCTCAATCTCACAATGTAATTCCACAAATGAGCTAATGTCTGCAATAAATAACATTCCAAAAGTTTCATCATCAATATTTTCATTTACTCGTGTCTTTCCTTTAACAGAATACACACATATTGGTTCAATTTTAAAATCAATTGCCCCTGTTTCTTCTTGTAATTCTCTTTTGGCTGTTTCAAAAATACTTTCTCCAGGTTCTCTGTGACCGCCTGGCACTTCATAAGTCTCTCTTTCTTTGTGTTTACAGAATACCCACTTGTTGTCTGTTTTTGATATTATTACTGCAAACTTCAAAAGTTCATCTGCGACATTGTCATAAAATTTTACTTCTACCATTCTACCAATACCTCGTCAAATTCAAAGTTTCTGTTGCTTTCAATCTCTCCGCATGACTGAAAGTTTTGAGTGCCTTATATTTATCTAAATAATTTTTGCATCTGCTTCTCGAAGCTTTTTAAAATATTTTTCTTTATTCTTATTAAACATTGTTCCGATAGCTGATTCATTAAGTATTACACTATAGCCTTCTTTTATGGCCCCTAACGCAGTCAATGCTACGCACCCACCACCATCAACTCCTACGATTTCAACACATTTAATCTTATGTGCTTTTAAGAACTCATTAAGTTTAGGATTGCTAAATGCATTTCCCTCATATTTTATGAAAACATAATCAGATACAACATGAAGATTGCTAACTAGTTCCACTTCTTCAGTTCCTTCATAAGCCTTAAATGGTGCAAGCTTATTTATTAAATTTTTCTTCATGATATTTTTGATATAAACAACCACATTACTTTCATTTGCGTCAATAACTTCGTTTACAGTTTGAATCAGAATTTCATTATCATATTTAAAGTATGTAGCGTGATTTTTTCCAACACATACATTCTGCATATCAATTACCAACAATGCTTTTTTCACTTTCTTTCCCTCCGTCATCTTCAAATTCATCTAATACTTTGCATTTTTATATGAAATCAATATATGTGCAGGTGCAAATAATAGTGATGCCACAATCAATAATACAGACCTGCTCATAATTCCACTGAAGATGAAAATTACGGATGGAATAATAGATAATGTCAATGCTTTAAAAATCGTATTATTTCTAAAACAAATAATCCATATCACACAATAAAGTATAATTAAAACGACATTTGCTATTAAATATATCGCAAAAGCTTCATCAGACCACCAACCGAACCAGGTTCCAGGAATATTAACAACCATAAATCCGAAACACCCAAATCTTCCTATCTGTTCTACAACTTCAACACCTTTATTATTCCACTTATTTTCAAAACCATCTTTATACTTTAATGTAAAAATAATATTGGGTACCATGATTACTGCTATAAATACTGCCCCAAAAATGTTTATCCACTCCATCATGTTCTCACCTTCAAATTTCGATTTTCTTGATTCCACAAACTGGAAGTTTCCTTTGCTTTTATCTTTTGTATTATCTTATTTACAATAAATACTATAATAGATACAATCAAAAACCAATAGTATAATTGACAAAAATATCTCTATATGCCGAAGATGCTAATTCAGCAGTTAGTCCCCTAAACCATACATACAAAAAAGCCAATAAAATTGTTGGAACATACACCACAACTAATTTAATTGCAAAATTCTTTATATGTATATATCTAATTAGTGAGTATGCTAAAATCACAATTAAAGTAATAATTGCACGGTCTAATTCGTGCCAGTTTCCTGTTGGATCTTCATATATCCCTTTTGAAAGATAAGAAATACTATTTACTATTGTCGCAATTGTATATAAGCCACAATATATTAATAACGAATCCTTTAAACCTCTGTTCCATATGTTTTTCATGTATTGTTTCCTCCGTCAAATTGGAAGTTATGAATGAACGTTCTCTCGTTTTTTCTGAATCCAGATGCTAATTATCGTTGAGATTGCTGTCATTACAGCCAGTAACACATAATATAACGAATCTTGATTGATATCTACCACTCCCATCAATGTGTTTGTCCATCCATGTAGAATCATGCAGAACATGACAGCTCTGGTGGCATCATAAACCATAGATAACCAATAGCTAAGCGCCAGTCCTAAGACTGCAAACCAGATAAATGACATGCTCTGATGTGAATTGCCTTCTATGAACCAGAGTGAAATATGCCAAATGACCCATACAATTCCAACGATTAATGTTGCTAAAGGTGCAGAAACTTTCTTCTCCAGAATCGGCAACATAGTACCTCGCCAGCCAAGTTCTTCATTTCCACCGTACAGGAACGCAGCCTGTATAAATATGATGAATCTCTTTTATCTTTGCTTTCTGCTTTCTTTTCAGAACTCTGTGAAATGCCTTTTCTGTTTCATTGCTCATAGGGACTTTGCGGTTTCCGCTTGCTGTCTTAGGCTCGGCTATGTAATATCCGTCCTTGTCCTTTAAAAGCTGATGATTGACATGGATAGTATGCTTTTCAAAATCCAAGTCCTTTTTTGTCAGTCCGCAGAACTCTGATATTCGCAAGCCTGTTTTCAGCAGGATAAATATATCATCATAATATTTCTGATAGGTTCTGTCCTGTCTGATTGTCGAGCGACACATTGTAAATCGTTGCATATCGGCGATTTTATATTTGTTTTGCCTTTTGCTTTTTGTAATAGTCCCCCCCTGTTAGATAACGGGGGCTTAGAAAGCTCGCTTCGCTCGCATAACCGCCAAAGTGAACCAGGCACTCGCCAGCAGGCTGGCGTGGCGATTTGTCTTACAACCGCCACCGTGTCTGGATCACTCCGTCGGTTGCTGTTTGCGTCCTTAAAAATACGTTTCTAAAGCAGGGGATAAGAAAAGGACAGAAACCTTTGTCCCTGTCCTTATCCTTGCTTATCTGCTTCTTCTGCGTTTGAAGAACAATGCTGTCAGCATTCCTGCAAGGGAAATGACCGTTACCATACTCAACAGCAAAATATTTGTACTATCGCCTGTCTTAACTGCTGTATCTGGCTTTGTAGAAGTAGTAGGCTGTTCTTCGTTGGAAATCATAGAAATGACTGCTGTTTCTTTATAATCGCAACGTTCACAAACACGTTCTTTTTTGCCTGTTTCTGTGGTTGTTGCTTCCTTGATGACTTTCCATGCTCCCCACGTATGACCTAACTCATCTACTTCGTTTCCTCTGTAGCTATAGCCACAATTTCTGCAGTTATATGTCGTATATCCTTTCTCTGTGCAATTTGGTGGTGTAACGACTGCAACATAATCATGTTCGTTTACAGTAAACTGTAGCTCCGTTGTTGCTATTTGAGCATTAGCTGCTGTTACAGTAAGCGTTGCCCGATATATACCTGTTGCTAAACTGTCTTTTGGTGCTACTGCTACTTTTAGAGTATCGTTTAGCTGGATGGTTGTAGTACCATCACCACTCAACTCGAACTTATCCTTATCTGTACCCGTGATAGATATATCTACATTCTCTAAATCAACATTTCCGCTATTTGTAATCGTAAATTCCTTTGCGGTAATTGGTTGATATCCTACGCAAGTTCCTGTAAATGTTCCGTCACCACTTAAAAGCATGCTGTAAACTTTCTTTGTTGCAGGTGGCAGTGTGATATTCACATCACTTATCGGCGTACCTGAAATGGTAAAACCATTTTTAGTCATTTTTGTCACTGTCAATCCGTTCAAGCCTTGGATTCTGTCCTCATAACCATCCGGAAGAAAATATCCGTCAACAGCTTCTACTATAATATCTGTAATTGCCTTGTTTGGAACAACTTCCTGCACACCATTATTCGATGTGATATTCAATCCCGCACCCGCAACAATATTCACAGCAGTTTCTTGTTCTTTCTCTGCCAAAGCCGCATATGTGATTCTATTTGCTGTATCTGTTGTTTCCAGCCATATCTTGCAATTCGCAAAATTATCTAAATTCATACCACTTGCAGAAACTTCTGTTTCATTCGTAATTTGTTTCGCATACGCACCATTGCTGTTTTGCGCAACCAGATATGTACCATTTGGAACATCTGTTAAGATAACCTTGCTACCATCATAAGAAATTACGGCTGAACCTAGGTTCTTGCTATACTTACCGGCGTCATAGCGTAATGTAAACGCTCCATCTCCATCCGTATCCTGCAATGTTAAATTACCTGTAGATGTTGCTGACGGAACAGCCGATGCAAAAAGAATCGTTGATGAATTCAGTTCAAAAGCAGGTCTTATTTTTTCTACATTGCTTGTTTGAGCTCCATTAAAAGCAGGATAATTCTTAGAAGGCCACGCAGTCAAAACATCATTTCCATCATTCGGATCATCATTACTAACAAATGGTGAACGAATCCAAAATAATTCAAGAACAGATTCTCCCCAATAACTTGGATCAATACGAAGACCGTCATTCAAATCATTTGCGCTGTTCTTTCCCACAGTAATGTGATTATAATCTTCTTGGTCTCCATAAGCCAAATATAGCTTGTCCGTCGTGGAATAGACGCTGTTGTTTTTCGTATCATCCGTATAAATCGTTGTTTCATTTATCAGTGCCTGTTCTGAACTTGTAAAAAAAGAAGCTTCCATCTCTTTTAAGGTAACATTCCTTATATAGCTCGCACCGTAGTGATTCGGGAAAACTTCTGCTGGTTCTCTATCAGGATAGGTACAGTTCCACTTATCATCATATGTTTTATTGTCCATATAATTTGATTCAAATTGTACATCATCTCTCATAGAACTTGCAGAAAAAAACGTTATGCTATCATTACTTTGACTTCCTGCAATCCACCACTGTTGATTGTTATTTCCGAAATAGACTTTTGCAGGATTTTTCACTCCGTCATTATCATTTGTATCATAGTTTTTTAATTCTTCAACAGTTGAAAACTGCTCTTTCGTTGGCGATTGATTTTCCTCTGCATGAACGCTGGTACTAAACGTCGGAAACATAGTCAATACCATTGCACTTACCAGCAAAAATGAATAAGGCTTTTTCAAATATCTTTGTTTCATATTTACTTTCTGCTCCTTTCCTTGATTTTTCTCAAAAGGTACACCTGTTAATAGCCACTATATCATTATCTAGTATAGCTGAAAACGCCTGTTTTTTCAATAAATAAATCATTTAGAACAGCTTTGAAGATGTTATTTTTGCTAATATTGCCAGATTATATTTTTTGCAAAAGGTGTACTTTGTGATAGTTCAGAATAGACTACCTTTGCTGTAATAAGCGGTATTCACTTAATTTCCGATAGAATGTAGCTTCGCTCATTTTACATACGTTCAAGACTTCCGACAGAGGAAGCCTTTTCTTTTCCCATTCACGGACAAGCTCTCCAAAGTTCTCTGGAAGCATGATTTCTGGTCTGCCGAATTTTACGCCCTGTGCCTTTGCCACAGCTATGCCCTGTGCCTGCCTTTTTCTGATGTTCTCACGCTCATTTTGTGCCACGAAAGATAGTATCTGTAATACAAGGTCAGCGATGAATGTACCCATTAAATCTTTCCCGTTCCTTGTGTCCAGTAAGGGCATATCTATGACACATATATCAATCCTTTTTCTTTCGTCAGTATTCGCCATTGTTCCTGTATCTCAAGATAGTTCCTGCCTAGACGGTCAATACTTAGGATATAGAGCAAATCACCTTTTTTTAGCTTTCTGACGAGCTTTTTATATTGCTGACGCTCAAAACTTTTTCCAGACTGCTTGTCTATGTAGATATTTTTAGGAAGCACGTTTCTTTTTGAGAGTTCGACAATCTGCCGTTCTTCATTCTGGTCTATACTTGACACTCGTACATATCCATAAATCTCTGCCATTTATTATCAATCCTCCTTTGCTATGGATATAGAAAAGTATCATAAACAAAAAAGCACCTTACTGTAAAAGTAAAATGCTTTATAGAAAAATATATTCACTTGTTATTATCTTTCCATTTCTGCCTTTAAGAAGCTACGCCTTATCCCACAGCTTGTAAAGAGCGTTGACACATTGCGTTGCAACAGGCTCTTGACACGCCGTGAACTAAGACATTGATAGCGAACAAGCAGAAATGAGATAGTATGTTGTTTCACGACATAGAAAAAGACGCTCTATTTCAAGCGTCGATTTCTTATAACTCTGTATTTCTCTTTATAAGTCGTTACATCAGGCTCTTTCATTTGTTGTAATTTCGTTGTAAATTTCCTTATTTTCTTCTTGCTATTTTGCTGATAGATACTGTATTTATGCGGTATTCCTCAATTTGGTATCTGTTTTTGGCACAAAAAAAGAAAGCTCGTCGATTAGGACGAACTTCTGTGTTTTATGGAAGTATTTG
>OHEU01000408.1_pt1 | contig 26511 bp, 18 predicted proteins | sample 1567341 | NCBI WGS metagenome assembly OHEU01 (sample SAMEA3879524, study PRJEB24766) | human gut metagenome | biome: human-associated habitat; feature: feces | place: USA | collected 1985/1987 | reverse complement strand
CAGACTGTCGAAAAACCGATTATTAAAACAGTATAATGAAATGTATTACCAACACTGCTTAAAACAGCTTACGTACCAACAAGGTATTAATAATTTCGTGACCTTATCAATGCAACTGCACAGACATTCACCCTAAAAACGCACTATCCTGATAATATGTATAGCTTCGCGCATAACTTTTCGTAGGGCGAGGGTCTGTGTGTGCTTGGTTGGCTTTGCGTCCTTGCAAAGCCCTTGGGCACACACGCTAAGGCATCCTTGCCTTGCTCGCCCCTCCCGAAATATTGAAGTGCTTACCATAAACAATTTGCAAGGTAATCGAACTTTGGGTTACGATTGATAGTTGACAGATTATAAACTCGGTGAATGGTTAGAAGTTAGTGCAACGGGAGGGGCAAGCCACCTCCCCTACAAAAAAAGAAAATGATAGCAAATATAATAAATAGCAGCACAAAAAACAATGCGGCTGTCCAACAAAAAGAACTATCGGTAGCCTTTTATCATAGTCAGAACTGAATGATATAACAGAAGTACATTAAACAAAAGACCTTTTCTACAAGCTGCTAATTTTGTTCTTTTTTAAGTATAAAAAAATTTTATTAAACCTATTGATTTTGTAGGCTATCAGGTGTATAATATAAATCGGACTAAATCTGTCGTCTTTACCGCATCCCTTTACAGTGCGTTAAACGGCATTTAGCATAAAGCAGGAAGAAAGGAACGATAGTATAAATGCTTAAAACAACGATATACCTTGACAATGCGGCTACCACAAAGATAAGCGATAACGTTCTCAACGCTATGCTGCCCTATCTTACGGAGGAATACGGCAACCCCTCCTCTATCTACACTCTCGGAAGAAATTCCGCAATAGCCGTAAACAAGGCAAGACATCAGGTCGCGCAGGCGCTCGGCTGTGAAGACAGCGAGGTTTATTTCACAAGCTGCGGCAGTGAGAGTGACAACTGGGCGATAAAAAGCACCGCAAAAATGATGGCGCTAAAAGGCAAGAAACACATAATCACTTCTGTATTCGAGCATCATGCGGTTCTGCACACAATGGATTCTCTGAAGAAGGAGGGCTTTGAAATAACCTACCTTCCCGTTTATTCAAACGGCATAGTTAAAGTCGAGGACGTAGCAAACGCAATCCGCCCCGATACAGCCCTTGTCACGATAATGTATGCCAACAACGAGATAGGCACGATACAGCCCATCGCCGAGATCGGCGAGCTGTGTAAGCAAAAGGGTGTCATCTTCCACACAGACGCAGTACAGGCTATCGGCAACGTCCACATCAACGTAAAAGAGCAGAATATAGATATGCTCTCCCTCAGCGGTCATAAGATACACGCACAGAAGGGTTGCGGTGTTCTTTATGTAAACAAGAAATACCGCCTTCCTCCCCTTATTGACGGAGGCGCTCAGGAAAGAGGCAGACGTGCCGGCACAGAAAACGTTCCTGCTATAGTAGGACTCGGCGTAGCTATAACAGATGCCGTAAACGGTATAGATTCCAAAAACGAAAAGCTGAAAAAATTCAGCGACAGAATATATAACGAGATAATGAAGATTGACCGTGTCCATTTAAACGGCGACAGAGAAAAGCGTATGCCGAGCAACCTGAACTTCTCGTTTGAAGGCGTAGAGGGCGAGAGCTTACTGCTCCAGCTTGACCTTCAGGGCATTGCCGCATCGAGCGGTTCCGCCTGCACATCAGGCTCACTTGACCCCTCGCACGTTCTTCTGAGCATAGGACTTCCCCACGAGGTAGCGCACGGCTCACTGCGTATCTCAATGTCAGAGTACACGACCGAGGAGGAGATAGACAGGCTGCTCGAGGTTCTCCCCGTTATTGTAAACAAGCTCAGAAGTATGTCGCCTCTGTGGGATCACATCGTCAAGGGCGAAACATTCAAAATAAAGTAAACATTGATTTATCAGAAAGGAAGTATTACTGATGATTTATTCTGAAAAGGTAATGGATCACTACGCCAACCCCAGAAACGTAGGCGAGATTGAAGATGCAAACGGTGTCGGCGAGGTCGGCAACGCAAAGTGCGGCGATATAATGAAAATGTACCTTAAGATTGAGGACAACACAATAAAGGACGTCAAGTTCAAGACATTCGGTTGCGGTGCGGCAATCGCCACAAGTTCTATCGCTACCGAGATGATAAAAGGCAAGCCATTATCCGAAGCACTGAAGCTGACCAATAAAGCGGTCGTAGAAGCGCTTGACGGTCTGCCTCCGGCAAAGCTCCACTGCTCCGTACTTGCAGAGCAGGCTATCAAGGCGGCTATTGCCGACTACTACACAAGACAGGGAATCGACCCTACTCCCTTTGTAGGCGAGATAAAGGACGACCACTGCAACAGCTGTTGCGGTATATGACCCCATTCTTATATTATAACAAACAGCCTTGCGAAACCCGCAAGGCTGTTTCAGACTGTCGAAAAACCGACTATTATCAAATCCGTACCGATAAACATATCGCCAACACCGCTGAAAACATTTTCCGTACCGACAAGGCATTAATATTTTCGTGAGTGTATCGGTGCAACTGCTCTGACATCGACTCTTCAAAAAACGCACTATCCCTCGAAAATCGCCAACACCCTTGCCTTTAAATGAACGCTCTGTTTGTTTCGCACTATCCCTCGCCTCGCACTATGTCCTTGCCTCCCTTGTCAAAGGGAGGTGGCTTGACGGCAAGGCACAAGCCTTAACATTATTGCATTTACTTGCGATATGCCCACTTTTTTTATATTGCATACTTTTCTGCCGTCAAGACGAAGGGATTGTCACGCCACCATCTCTCGCCCCGCACCAACCCTTTCCAAAACCGCACTACCCCACTAACTTTTCTTAATGCCAACATCTATATGCACTTATATGCTTTTACATTCGCACTATCACACGCCCTTTTCGTAGGGCGAGGGGCTCGCCCCTCCCGTTGCACCAAACCTCTCCATTCCCACAACCTTCTCAAAAGCACATCCACCGCCACGCCTCGCACTAAAATTGCTTTCCTTGCCAAAGGTGAGCTTCTATTGCTCGGCTTGACCGAACCAACTATGGTATGGATTGTAATTGTTTAGCAGATGTTTTCCTGATTGCTTTGGTTCTTTCCCTCGTTAATATTGACAAGTGTACCCACTTGAATAGCGAACCCGAGAAGCGCTGTCTGATAAACAGAACTATCGGTAGCTTATTATCATAGTCAAAGATGAATGATATAGCGCAAGCACATTAAACAAAAGACTTTTTCTGAAATCTTACAGCCTTGCGAAACCCGCAAGGCTGTTTTGCATACCGTGAACACATTGCCCACTACCCTATAATCTTCTCCATCCACACCATATCATACTCCCTGCCGAATTTTTCGGCACATTTATGAAACTTTCCCACAAGCGTATACCCCTGCTTTTCGTGGAAGCTGATGCTGTCGTGGTTCAGATACTCATCGTCTTTATCCGTACTTGCTATGCAGGCATACGCATTCCTTACCCCCATATCCGCAAGCCGTTTTTCAAGTTCCCTATATAACGCTGTTCCCGTACCGTGACGCTTTTCATTCACATCAACGTATATCGACGTTTCGGCAGAACGCTCATAAGCCGCCCTGTCCTTGAACACTCCGGCATATGCATATCCCATAATCCTTCCGTCACGCTCAGCCACTATGTAAGGATATTTCTTCAGCGTTTTTTCTATCCTCCGCCTGAAATCCTCTGCAGACGGCACATCAATCTCATACGTTACCGCCGTATTTATAATATAATAAGAATAAATACCGAGCAGTTCTTCTGCGTCAAAGGGCGTTGCCGTCCTTATTTCTATATCTGCCATCACTCCGCACTTCCTTAAAAACATATTAAAAGCAAAAGTGCCACAGCAATACCGCCGTGACACTTCATTGTGCTTTATCGGATTTTATAATGCCTCCGAGCCTTCTTCGGGAGATTCGATTATCTCGTCCTCCACTCCGCCCTCGGTAAAGGAAAAACTCTTCTTGTCCGCATCATCGTCAACATCGGAAATATCAACATCAACTCCGCTGTTTATCGACACTACCATATCCTTGAGATTGTTTATCTCGTTTTTGAAAGCCGTGCCTGTTGTAGCCGCCTTCTTCATAAGCTCTGCGCTCTTTTCCCTGCCTGCCGATACGATCTCGTTCACGCTCTTTGTGAGCTTTTCACTGCCCGTCTTTACTGCGCCCGTGCAGTAGACCGAAGCCTTGTGGAGCTTATCACTGCAGTTTTCCTTCATAGCCGCCACAGCCTCAGGATTTTTATCTATATATTTCTTAGCTAAAATATACCCCGTACCGACAGCCGCCGCAATACCGAAAAATATCATTGCCTTATTCATACTAAACATCCTTTCCGGGTAAAACCCCGTTTGCTTATACTCAGTATATACCATTTTTTACGAAAAGTAAAGCCTATTTTGTCGGATTTACTGCCTCAAGGCGATATATCGGAAATCCCTGCTCAGAAAATCTCTTTTCATACTCCGTCACAATGTTTCCTTCAAATCCGCTGTTATGCAGATCAAGGCTGACATTCTTCAGCTTGAAGCCGCACTGTGACAGATTCTCTATCGAAAACTCGAACAGCTTCATATTGTCGGTTTTCTGATGTATCTCACCGCCCGGTATAAGTATGTGCTTATATATCTCAAGAAATACAGGGTGAGTAAGACGGTGCTTTTTATACGTTTCCTTAGGATAAGGACAGCTGAAATTAAGATAAATGCGTTCTACCGAATTTTCGGGGAAGAATTTTTCAAGATACTCCGCTTTACCCATAAGAAATTTCAGATTAGGCAGATTTTCCTTTACCGCAAGCTCCATAGCGCTGACTATTACGTTTCTTGCCATCTCCACCGCAATAAAATTAATATCAGGGTTACGCCTTGCCGCTTCAACCGCAAAGCCGCCCTTTCCGCAGCCTACCTCAAGATGAACAGGATTATCATTGCCGAATATCTCCCGCACATCAAGCGTCCTCTGCTGTGTTTCACCTCTTTGCTCTGCGGCATAATCCACAAGCCAGCCGAGATTCACGTTGCCGCAAGCGTCAAGACGTTCATCAAGGTATTTTTTTCTTCTCATTCTCATAAGTGTTACCGCCCTTATCTTGTTGCCGACAGCATAACGTAATACGTCTTGAAACGCACCTTGTCAACAATGTTTCTTGTTGTGTTGTCAAGCACCACGATATTCATTCCACGCTCATTGAGCGAGTAGTTCTTGTTGCCCATTTTGACAATCGATTCACCTGCGTCGCTGATTATCTGCGTCTTATAGCCCAGTACATCAATAACGCCTGTATCGATCCTGTCTTTCGACAGCTCCTCACGGACTACCTTACCGCCTTCTATTATCGCAATATAACGCTGATTTTTCTGAGCCGTAAGCAGTTTTTCAAGCCCCAGTTCCTTTACAGCCGATAAAGCGCCGTCGTTATATCCGCCCGTCACATCTCCTCTTGCCGAGATTATGGCGGTGAAATTCTCGCCCTCCTTCAGCCTGTACATATAGTTAAGGAAATTATCCTCGCTTCTGAGGTTCGTATTCTTTTCATCCTTGCTTTCTTTTGAAAGCACAAATTCCGTATACTGCGGAACAATGCTCTTGTACGGCATAACTCCGTGGAAACCCTTCTCCGATACCGTAAGACCGAAATAGTTGTACCACAGATTAGCACCAACTACTACAGCAAGGAAAGCCGCAAATATCGTAACAGGACGTGTAACGAAGTTTACAAAACCGTTCCTTCTCTTTTTGAACACCCTGTTCTTCGGCATATATCTTTCGTCAGCCTTAAACTGCTCTCCGAATACAGACGAATACTTCTTCTGCTTTTCGGGCTTTTTATTTTCCACAGCTTCAACGGGCTTTGTCGCTATATCGCTGTCGCCGCCGTCCTCAGCCATGATCTCGGCTAAAATTCTCTGCTTTTCCTTTTCTATATCGCTAAGCTCAGCCTCCGCCTTTTCCGGTACGGGCTGTGAAACCGCTTTTTCCTTTTTGGGTTCGGTGCCGGCGTTATGTGCATATTTTTCGGGATGCTTGGAACGGATGACCTCGTCAACCGTTTTATCGAATTCAACCACAGCGTCGGGATTTTTCCTGCGTGCAAGATAAGCCTTTGCACAGTTCATATAGTACCTTGCTATTGACGGTATGAACATTATCATCATAATGTACAGATACATCGAGAAACGCTCGATAACAAAGTGCTTTGTCGCTATAAACCATATAATAAAGTTGAATATCGCAAAGTTCGTGAACAGTGCCGATTCTTTCGGATATGCCTTTCCGTATCCCGTGAAATGTGCGATAAGCGCAAGTGCCGTGATTATCGCAGGCACTATAATATAAACAGGTGAATAGCCCTGCGTGATAAAGCTCAGCTCAAGATAGCCCTTGTACTGCGGAAGAAGCACAACCGCAAGCCGCAATATCGGCCACGAAAGCAGATATACAAGCGCTGTCAATATCGCATATATCGGTACGGTTATCTTTGTAGGCTTTATGAACGCCGCAATCAGATACAGCGGTATCAGCACTATTACTGTACTGTGGAACAGACACGCTAAGAAAATAAACAACAGCACCATGAAATGATTGCGTTCCTTCATAAATCTGTAAGCGCAGAGTATGATTGCAAACGCTATCGACTGACGGATAAAGCTCAGCGAGCAGTAGAAGAACGTCAGCGATATGAACATCATCGTTGACATCCATATATTTTCACTGTAACGGAATATCGCATACGCCGTAGGTATAAGTATCAGCAGTGCGTACACCGCATACATTATATTCACATCTGCGGTAAACATCGAGATCAGCTTTGTGACGATTGTAAAGCCCGGCTCATACCCGTAGTTGAATATCGAAAGTCCGGGTGCATTCTTGATATTCCAGAAAATATAGATATACGAATAATAATCGTTTCCCAGTCCGTATCTGAATACGCTTATAAGATACATTGCCCCGAATGTCACGATAACATAACAGAGCTTCTTCACCACATTCGGCTTATGCTCGATGAGCGGATAAGCTAGCACAAGCACAAGTGCCATAAGTATAAGATATACTGCCATAGTTTTTCCTTTCGTAATAAAAAAATAAAGCACCGCACAACTGCAAAGTTACCACCAAGCAGAAAATGCAGTGCATATTCATCAGATAATTATGTATTTTCCCTGTGTCACAACAGGCGCAACATCAAGCGTAAAATCAACTCCGCATGACATTCCTGCGGTTTTCAGCGTTTTCTCTACCGCCTCATACGCCATTTTCGGAGAATTGTTCTCCTGGCTTAAGTGACCGAGTATCAGACGGCTTGCACCTTTTGCGACAAGTTCCTTACAAAACTCAGCCGAACAGCCGTTAGAAAGATGTCCGTGGTCCCCCGAAATCCTCGTTTTGAGATACGGCGGATATTTCGGATTTCCCTTTAACAGCACAGGATCGTAATTTGCCTCTATATATACCGTGTCGCTTCCGAGCAGATTATCCCTCACCTCATCGGTAACATAGCCTAAATCGGTACAGCAGGCGACCTTATGCTCGCCGAACTTCAGGGTGTACCCTACACTTTCCGCAGCATCATGCGGTGTATGGAAAAAATCAATATCCATATCGACAGGTACGCTCTTTATTTCCGACAGCGGATGAATAACCGCCGTCTGCTCTACCAGCTTGTCAGAAAACAGCTTTCTTGCAGTGCCGTCCGATGCGTACACAGGAACAGACGTTCTTTTCGTTATCTGTCCGAGTGCTTTTGTGTGGTCTATATGCTCGTGCGTCACAAGCACAGCCTTCACCGCCTCAAACGGTATACCGCAGAGTGCCAGACCTTCCCTCAGCGCCTTGAAACTGCATCCTGCGTCAACAAGTACGCCAGAGGTGCTGTCACCGACAAAAACGCTGTTGCCCTTGCTTGAAGAGCATACAGGAACAACCTTTGCCATCAGAGTGCCTTTCTCATCTTTTCGTCATCGGGATAATAACGCTTTACTATATCAGCGCCAAGTGCCCTCAGCTTTATTTCCATATTCTCATATCCACGCTCAATATGGTGAATATCTTCGATTTCCGTAGTACCCTGTGCCGCAAGACCTGCAATGATAAGCGCCGCACCTGCTCTGAGGTCGCTCGCCTTTACCGGAGCACCCGTAAGATGATCCACGCCTCTTACTACCGCTACCCTGCTGTCAACGGTAATATCCGCACCCATTCTGCGAAGCTCGTCAACATACTTGAAACGTGTATCGAATATGCTCTCCGTTACCATGCTTGTACCGTTCGACATTGCCAGGAGCGTTGTCATCTGCGGTTGCATATCTGTAGGAAATCCCGGATGCGGAGAAGTCTTTATATCCGTACCCTCATAATGAGGTCTGCCGACTACCCTTACATTATCCGTATCGTCCTCTATCTCAACATAAACGCCTATCTTGCGTAGCTTTGCCGTAATAGGCTCAAGGTGCTTCGGTATAACGTTCTTCAGCGTAATATCACCGCAGGTAGCCGCCGCAGCCACCATAAACGTTCCCGCTTCTATCTGGTCGGGGATGACCGAATACTCTGTGCCGTGAAGCTGTGAAACGCCCTTCACCTTTATAACGTCCGTACCTGCGCCCATAATATCCGCACCCATAGAGTTGAGGAAATTCGCAAGGTCCACTATATGAGGCTCCTTGGCGGCATTTTCAATTATTGTCAGGCCCTCTGCCTTTGCACAGGCAAGAAGCGCATTTATCGTTCCTCCGACAGTCACCTTGTCGAAATATATCTGCGTACCGATAAGCCTGTCAGCCGAAAGGTCAACGATACCGTGCTTTATATCAGTCTTTGCACCAAGCGCCTCAAAGCACTTGATATGCTGATCGATAGGTCTGCTGCCAAGGTCGCACCCACCCGGTAGCGGCACGCTTGCCTTCTTGAATCTGCCGAGCAGCGCACCTAAAAAATAACTGCTTCCTCTTGTGGAGCGGGCAAGCTCATAAGGTACCGTTCCGTCCTTGATTCTTGACGTATCCACCTCTATCTTCGACTTACTCAGCCTTCTTATCTGCGCTCCCATGCTCGAGAGTATCTCAAGAGCAACATCAACATCACTGATTGACGGTACATTTTCCAGTATGCACTTATCTTCTGCAAGTATCGCCGCAGGAATTATAGCTACCGCCGCATTTTTCGCTCCGCTTATCCGCACTTCGCCTCTCAGCGGAGTGCCGCCTTTTATAATAAACTTTTCCAAAAGTCACACTTCCTCGATTCGCTGAAATATAGAATTCAATATAATAAAACGCCCTTTAAGGCTCTGTATCTCATAAAACAGTGCGTCGGAATGATATTCGGGTACATACCGACACAGTATAAAATTATTATAGCATATCTGCCGTAAAAATAAAAGCATTTTTTTCAGCCGCTTAACATTTCGTCATATTGCACTATATAGCCTGCGTTTTTATGGATTTTTTATACATATAGTCGTTTTGCAATCTTAGCGGCTCAATGTCCGGACTTGTCGCCATACTTGTTGTAAAGCTGTGTGCAGAACTGCTCGATTTCCTGTTCAAGTTCCTCTGCGCTGTCTGCGTCAAGCATCATACTTCTAAGCTTGCTGTAAAGCAGCTCTCCGCCCTCTTTTTCTTTTGTTTCGGGAGGAGTAACGTAAGACGAGGTCTTTGTCCGCTCACTCGGCAGAAACGGCTTCGGTTTGTCAACATTAGTGACATAATGCGGAGAGATCTGGTTTGATCTCAGGTCGTCAAGTGAGCTTTTTGCTTGCCTGCCGTATATCATCGCATAAAGACAGCCGCATTTATAAAGCGCCATTATCATCTGCGGTGACGGCGCTACGCCGAACAGCGTGGCAAGCGAAACAGTGTAATCCTGCAGTTCCGCATATTGTTCGTAATCACCGAATCTCATAGTCAGGCTGTCGCTTTTCGCTATCACCGCCGCTATAGCCTCGCTGACAGCGTTCGTGTATTTGTTTGTCGGACATATATCTATCGGACGGTAGTATTTCCTGCGGTATTCCGCCAGCATCCGTGCCATTTCCTGCGGACTTTTTCTGAAATCGTCAACAAAGCGTATCATCGAAACCTTGTCAAGCTCAAAGTTCTTTTCAAACATTTCCGTGACCCTCATATAGTCCGACCCGTGCAGACAAAGCTCCGATATAACCGGCCTTTCGATTTTCGGTATAAGGTCGGTCAGGTGTGCAGGCACGACAACATAGGCAAAATCGAACGAATTTATATACAGCAGGTCACGCACCGAGGTCATACGAAGTATTATCTTCGACATATCGCTTGCAGGCGGTATCATAATAAAGCTGTCTGTGGTCATTTCGATATAGCTTACCCCGAACTCGTGGAGTGCGTCCGTATAAGCCTTTATTGCCTCAGGCTTCACATCGCTTACAAACGATGAATCACACAAGCTGTTATCAATAATAGAAACCTTCATTCCTATATGCCTACCTTTCAAAAATAAACCGCATATCATTTTCATAATATTTTATCACAAAACGAAAAAAAATTCAATACCGACCGCCGCCTCTTGACATAATCACGTTAATATGGTACGATAATATGATAAAAAATGAAAGGGGTAACTACTTTGCTGGAATTTCAGGACGTAAAATGGCAGCTTCCAAGCGGAGAACCTATTATAAAAGGCATAACCTGTAAGCTTGACAGCAGGCTTACGGTAATTACAGGGCCAAACGGAGGCGGCAAGACCTCCCTTGCAAAGCTCATCGCAGGTGTGGAAAAATGCACATCTGGCAAGATTCTCCTTGACGGTACGGATATAACGGATATGGACATCACAGGCAGAGCAAAGCTGGGCATCGCCTACGCTTTTCAACAGCCGGTACGCTTCAAGGGTCTTACGGTAAGAGATCTTCTGGAGCTTTCCGCAGGAGAAAAGCTGGGTCACAACGAGCTTTGTGCGCTTCTCGGCAAGGTCGGTCTGTGTGCGGAGGAATATATCGACAGAGAGATGAGCGGCGCTTTATCGGGCGGCGAGGCAAAGCGTATAGAGATTGCGACCGTGCTTGCAAGAAACGTCAAGCTGTCGGTATTTGACGAACCGGAGGCAGGAATAGATCTCTGGAGCTTCTCAAGACTTGTGGAAACGTTTGAAGAAATACGCAACGGCACCACAGGCTCGCTCGTTATAATATCGCATCAGGAGCGTATTCTTTCGATTGCCGATGAAATAATAGTAGTCGCAGACGGCACAATACGCACGGCAGGACCCCGTGAGGAAGTCCTTCCGAAACTGCTCGGCGGAGAATACGCCTGCAGATGTCCCCAGAGAAACGGAGGCGGTTGTCAGTGAGAAATATAATGGACGTAAATTTCAACGGCACAACAGCCGAAATGCTTAAGATAATCTCCGATTATGATGAAGTTACCGGCTTCAACGGCGCATACAATATCCGTGAGGACAGCAAGTGCGCCGGCAGAAGATCGTCGGAGAATATCACTATCGAATCAAAAGAAGACAAGCCGGGTATAAATATCCGTGTAAAGCCCTTTACTGTTGGCGAAACGGTATTCATTCCCGCCTGCGTTACCCACAGTGACGTTGACGACCTTGTTTATAACGATTTCTACATCGGCGAGGGCGCTGACGTTGTTGTAGTAGCAGGATGCGGCGTGCATAATGATGGTGAGGAGCAGGCTCGTCACAACGGCATTCACCGCTTCTTCCTTGAAAAAGGCGCAAGAGTGCTTTACAAGGAAAAGCATATCGGAACAGGCAAAGGCACAGGACTAAGAAAGATTGACCCCGTCACAGACTGCGTTCTTGACGAGGATTCATATCTTGAGATGGATACGATACAGCTCAGAGGTGTTGACAGAACAACAAGAAGCACTTCCGCCGTACTCGGCAAGGGTGCAAAGATAGTTGTCCGTGAGCGTATAATGACCGACGGTGACGAGGAGGCTGTAACAAAGTTCCATGTCGAGCTTAACGGCGAGGACAGCGGCGCAGACCTTGTTTCACGCTCTGTTGCAAGAGGAAATTCCCATCAGGCATTTTACTCCGTAGTCGAGGGCAACAACCGTTGCACAGGCCATTCCGCCTGTGATGCGATACTTGCGGATAACGGCAAGGTCGATGCACAGCCGGCTCTCAATGCGGCAAATGTTGATGCAGCACTTATTCACGAGGCGGCTATCGGCAAGATAGCAGGCGAACAGATATTAAAGCTCTGCTCGCTGGGTCTTACAAGAGAAGAAGCCGAAGAGAAAATAATCGAGGGCTTCCTGAAATAACCACGATATACAAAACCACCGTTGCATACCCGCAACGGTGGTTTTTCATTCTCTTATACGTTTTTGAAAATCAACCTTTTCGTCTGCGGAACACTCATCAATACAACCGCTCCGATAACAGTAAACACTATCTCCGGCAGCATATACGCCCCGTTATAAAGCAGACTGTAAAGACAAGGCTCATTTACGGTAAAGCCGTTCCACAGCTCTCCGAATGAGCCGAATATCAGCACTCCGCTTATATAATGGCACACAAGGCGCAGACCCATAGCCATAACGCTTCCGCCAATCACTCCGGGCATTCCGTATTTTCTGAAAATTCCCGCAAGCCCCAGCACCGTAAATGCAAAAATATAGTCGATGAATATGCACGCCACAAGCGCCACAGGAGTAAGCCCCCAGCCGAACAGCCCGTCCGCACAGCCTTGAATGAACTGTATCAGAGCAAACACAAACGATGCCGCAAGACCGTTTGCCACACCTCTTTTGATGCTGAAGACAATTATCGGTAGCATCGACAGCAGAGTGATCGATCCGCCCCACGGCAGATGAACGATCTTGACAAAGCTAAGCACGGTCGCAAGCGCAACCATCACCGCTCCCTCAACAAGTGTAAGTACCTTTTCGTTTTTCATTTGAAAAACCTCCGTTAAATAAATTTAACCGAATACCTGCTTTAACGTAAAAATTCCCCGGCTGAATACAGTCGGGGATAATACAAGCTATAGAAATATCGTGAAATTCCTACGGCGGCATTATCCGCATCAGGTCAAGGGTCGAAGTCGAACTTCCTCTCAGCAAAAAGCTCCCCTATTCAGTCTTTTTATATTGTACCACCGGTTTTCAAAAAAGTCAAGCGTCATCCTGCCATGTTTTTTCAAGGTACTTCACAGGCACGTTTTCCGTCAACCATACGCCGTTTTCAGACAGATAAAACACATATCCGTCCCTTGCCATCTCTCCGCTCCTTACACGGTATATAAACGGCTTGCCGTGCCGCATACCAACCTGCGTTGCGGTTTCGGTATCCTTTGACAGATGAACGTAAAGCCTTGTTTTTCGGATAATCCCGCCGCTGTCAATAGATTCGACAAATCTTGTCGCAGTGCCGTGATAAAGATATTCCGGCGGCACAGCGGCCTTCAGCCCTACGTCAACATTTACCGAATGACCCTGATTCGCTCTGATGCGGCTTTTATCCTCGTTGAACGAATATCTCTGCTTGCTGTCGTTTTTCACGATTTCGCACAACCGCTCAAAGCTCACCGGCTCCATATTTTCGCTTATACATTTCAGAAGCATATCAACGTCCGCCCAGCCCTGTTTGTCAAGTACAAGTCCTGCTATTTCGGGCTTATGCCTTAAGAGCAGTGCCATATATCTGCTGATCTCTGTATCTATCATGATTCCACCTCCGTTTAAGTTGTTACTATAATTATACCATAAAGTAAGGTCCGTGTAAACCGACACGGCGTTACGCCGTATTTTGCCGTCAGACAAAAGATTTATGGTAAAACGTTCTCGGACTGTTGCGTAAGCAACACCGCCTAAAACTGCTTCCGTACCGACAAGGCATTAATATTTTCGTGAGTATACCGTTACAACTGCACTGACATTAATCTTTCAAAAACCGCACTATCCCTCAAAAATCGCCATCACCCTTGCCTTTTAATGAACGCTCTGTTTGTTTCGCATCACATTGCCTCGTCAGCCATTAGTGTCGCTGCGTCCTGCAGCGACTAAGTGTGGCTGACTTTAAGCATCCATGCTTAAAACTTTGGGCGTTCAACTTCGGGCATCCATGCCCCTTTATGAACGCTCTGTTGGCTTTGCGTCCTGCAAAGCCTTTGGGCGTTCAACTTCGGGCATCCATGCCCGTCCCTTGTCAAAGGTGAGGTGCTGTCGCCCGAAAAAATTCGGGCGACTACCGGAGGGATTGCCTCCCGTTGCACCGAACCTCTCTATCCCCACGACCATTGTAAAAGAACGATAACCCCTCGCTCGCACCAACCCTCCTCAAAACCGCACTACCCCTCGAAAAGCACCACCCCACTTGCCTCCCCTCGAAAAAGGGGAGGTGGCACGGCTGATATAATTTTTGGGCTTGCTGTACAGTATTCAGATAGTCCTGCCTTTACAATTCTGAAACTATTCCGAGCCGTGACGGTGGGGATTGCTCCCCATCCGCACCATCATTGAGATTTTCCTCACTACCCCTCAAAAATCGCCACCACCCTTGCCTTTAAATGAACGCTCCGGAAGTGCTATCTCTCAAAAAAGAACTATCGGTAGCTTATTATCATATTCAGAACTGAACGATATAGCAGAAGCATATCAGCCAAAATATTTAATCGTTTCTTTCTGTCAAGAAAAGCAAAACGGCCGGCATCTGCCGACCGTTCCTTTATATTCCGTTATAATTACTTGCTTATAACTACATTAAGACCCTCTGCGCTTTCAACTGTGAAGTGCTTGTCTGTAGCTGTATGTGTAACAGTGATCGTATCGCCGTTTCTCTCAGCCATAACAGTAAGCTCAAGCTTAGCGTCCTTATCGTAGATCTTGCACTGAGTGTTCTTGCCGTCCTCAAGCTGATAGATAACAAGCTTAGCACCCTCTACATAGTCATATGCGAAGTTACGCTCAAAGTTACCGTAAGCGATTATGCTGTTGGGCTTAGCATACATACCCATTGAGAAGTAGTCGTACTTCTTGTCGTACCAGTTACCGCCCTCAAGAACTTCTCCTGTCTGAATATCGGTCCACTTGCCGCGAGGGAGATAGAACTGAGCGGTACCCTCCTCGTTGAATACGGGAGCGATAAGCAGGTTATCACCGAACATATACTGTCTGTCAAGAGGTAAGCAGGCAGGATCGTCGCTGTATTCCATAACCATAGCTCTCATCATGGGAACGCCCTTTTCGTGAGCCTTTACTGCGTTAGCGAACAGATACGGCATCAGGCGACCCTTGAGCTTTGTGAAGTGACGCAGAACGTCGCACGCTTCTTCGTCAAAGTTCCACGGTACTCTGTATGAGCTGTTGCCGTGAAGTCTTGAATGTGAAGACATAAGACCGAATGCAGACCATCTCTTGTATAAGTCGGGTGAGCCTGTAGCCTCAAAGCCCGAAATATCGTGGCTGAAGTAGCCAAAGCCTGATAAGCAGAGTGAAAGTCCTCCACGGAGTGTTTCAGCCATTGATTCGTACTGGCTGAAGCAGTCGCCGCCCCAGTGTACAGGGAACTGCTGACCGCCGACCGTAGCAGAACGTGCGAACAGACAAGCCTTATCCTTGCCGTAGAATTCCTCAAGCACCTCAAATACACACTTGTTGTAGAGATATGTGTAGTAGTTGTGCATTCTGTAAGGATCGGAGCCGTCGCTGTATACAACATCGGCTGTGGGTATTCTCTCACCGAAGTCCGTCTTGAATGCGTCAACGCCCATCTCGCACAGTGTTCTCAGCTTTGCCTTGTACCACTTGCAAGCCTCAGGATTCGTAAAGTCAACGATAGCCATACCGGGCTGCCACATATCGCACTGGAATACACCGCCGTCCGTCTTCTTGATGAAGTAGCCGTTCTTTACACCCTCGTCAAATAAGGAAGACTGCTGAGCGATATAGGGGTTTATCCATACGCAGATTTCAATTTTCTTTTCCTTAAGACGTGCGAGCATAGCCTTGGGATCGGGGAACATTCTCTTATCCCAGGTGAAGTCGCACCAGTTGAATTCCTTCATCCAGAAGCAGTCGAAGTGGAATACCTCCAGAGGAATATCACGTCTTGCCATTTCGTCTATGAAGAACGAAACTGTTTCCTCATCATAGTTTGTGGTGAATGATGTTGTCAGCCACAGACCGAATGTATATGCAGGAGGAAGTGCAGGCTTACCTGTCAGCGTTGTGTAAACGCCGAGTACGTCTGCGATCGTCTTACCGCCCATTACGAAGTATTCCATTCTCTCGCCCTGAACGGAGAAAGCAACCTTTGAAACCGTTTCGCTTGCTACTTCAAACGTAACATTCTCAGGGTGATTTACAAATACACCGTAGTTTCTCGATGATACATAGAAGGGGATCGACTTGTATGTCTGCTCAGAGCAGGTACCGCCGTCGTTGTTCCATACTTCTACCGTCTGACCGTTCTTTACGAATGTAGAGAACTTCTCGCCGAAGCCGTAGATGTTCTCGCCTACGGAGATGTTGAGCATCTCTCTTATTCTTGCAGGCTCGTCTGTAGATGCGTGTGCGTAGAAACGCTCCGCCTTTGTGCCTTCCATACGGTAGTCTGTGAGCCAGGGCTGTTCTTCGATATAAGAAGTTGTTCTCCAGCCTTCCTTTGTGAGCAGCTTTCCGTCATAGAAATACTTGATATCCCATGCTCCGCCTGCCTTGCCGATTCTTACCGAAGTCTTGTTCGAAACAAGCTCCCAGTACTCGTCCTTCTCGTTTATAACAGGCTTGAAGTTTGCATCCTCATATAATGTGAAGTCCGGACCCTTCTTTACAGCACCCTTGTAATGCTCGATCGTAACCTTGATTGAATCGGCAAGCGTAGATGTAAAGGTGATCTCAAGAACAGGACCGCCAAGCGTCATTCCTCTGTTACCGATCCACTGGTTAGTGGCATATACGGTTATCGAGTTGTCTGTAGCCTTTACCTCATAGATCTGAGTTGCATAGTTTACGTCGTAGCCCGACTTGTTCATCCAGAAACCGTCTGAATACTTCATAGATTATACCTTTCCTTTCAAAACGGCGGTCACACTTCCGCCAAAATTTACTTTCCATACGGGTATTCCCCCGCTGCTTCTTGCTAAACGACCCTCCGCTCACGGCGCTTTGCACACCGCACGCCTCACAAACAGTTATTGCATAATTTGTAACTTGCTATGTTTTTTGCAACCCGTCACAGCCTTCACAGCTCATCGCAACCCGTCATAACCTACCTTGATTTATCACAGCTTTTCACGACCCATTTCAGCCTGCCTTGATTTATCATAGCTTATCATAACTTATCACAATCCGCAACGTTTTATCGCCGTTCGTGTAATCGTTTACCCGTTGCTTATTCTAACATATAAATTTACAAAAATCAAGGGGTTTTCGAAAAAATTTTTGAAATTATCAAAAGCCACCTTTTTAAGCCTCCCAAACCGCATAATAAAGCACTTTTTATCATATACAAAGCCCACCGCCACAGAAAACCCCGCAGCGGTGGGCTGTGATATTTTAAACTTACTCAACCGTTTTAACCTTAACGCTTGCATACTCGCTGAACTCAGTCGTACTTCCCGTCTTTCTGAACGACTTTATTCTGAAAGAATAAGTAGTACCCTCTGCAAGCCCCTTGACAGTAAACGTAAGCGTGGTATTGTTCTTCGTGGTAGCAAGTGCCGTCCACTTACCGCCCTTATACTGTTCGATAACATAGCCTGTAGCCTTGTCATTCTTGCTCCAGTCGAGCTTCACCGCCGTCTGCGAAACCGCTCTGCCCTTGAACGATGCAACATTCGGTATCCTTGTCTTGCCTGCGATTTTTACATAGCCGCCGTATATCTCCGATTCGCCCGAAATAACATAGGCTTTGATTCTGAAGGTATATGTCGTGTCCGCCGCAAGTCCGTTTACAGTATATGTAACCGCTGTGTTACTGCTCGTCTTTGCAACCTGCGTCCACTTACCGCCCTTATACTGCTCAATGATATATCCCATTGCACTTGCGTTCTTATCCCACGCAAGAGTCAGCGAGTTCGTTCCCTGCGTCTTTACCTTCACTCCGGTTAATTCTGTCGGCTTTAACGCAGGCGTATAATTATCCTTGTAGCTGTAACCGCACTTTGTGCAGGTATGAAGAGTGTAACCCTCATTGTCGTATGTCGGATTTACAATCTCTGTAATGTAGTTATGATTACAGCCAATCTCGATTGTTGTTTCTGCGCCTACGCTTCCGCTACCATCCTTATTTCCGATAGGAGCGGCGTAGGTTTTAATGGTATATGTACCGGTTTTAACAGGAGTAAATGTATAACTGTTTATTTTCCCGGTACTTACATCAACTACATTTTGTCCGTCAGGGTCAAATACATCAAGCCAATAGTTAGCCAGCTTATCACTTTCGCTTGCTGTCCATTCAATCGTAATCTCGGAATTATCAACTAAATCGCCTGTAATTTTCGTAATCTCAGGCTTCGTCAGATGTGTACAGGTTGCACACAGATAATAATAATCTAAATTGCCGCCGGTAAACTCCTTATATCCGCATCTCTGACACAAATGCGCATACTTATGCGGATGCACCGCCTCAAAATATGTACTTCCGTAATTGTGTCCTAACGCAGAAGTCGAGCGTGTTTCGCTGTTTGAACATCTTGAGCAGGTTCTCTTTTCACTGCCGCCTGATGTGCAGGTAGCATTTGTTACAGTAGACCATGAACCATAGTTATGACCGAGCGCCGATGTCGAACGGCTCTCTGTCGCTCCGCAGGAGCATTTACGTTCTTCCGTTCCTCCGCTCGTGCAGGTCGCAGATGTCGTTGTGTACCATGAGCCGTAGGAGTGAGAGCTTCCTGCCTTTTCAACATAATATAAACGTATCCAACCGGAAATCCCATTATAAGTCAAATATCCCCATTTGTTATCACTGCTGTATTTAGTTACACATACAACACTACCTGTATTGATAGAACCTAAGTTAGCTGAACTTGTTGAGGCTTCTTTTCTTATAGTCTGATAACCATCAGGAGATGTCAATTTATAGTGGTCGGTTAAATTTAAATTATCACTAACAATAATATTACCATGCCATCCCCAACCTTCATATTTCATATTCATGTATGTCATATCGGTTTCTTTAATTGTTCCGCCAGAAGCATGAACAATTTTGTTATTGCCAACATATATGCCAATATGTCCACATATATGTCCATTACCACATTTAACGCTTCCACCTGAGAAAAACACATCTGCACCTAATGGGATATTTTTATCGGTAGATTTCATAAATTTATCTGAATAACCCTTAGCGCAGCAAGCAGAAGAAAAAGTCGCACCAAAATGTGCAAAACAGTCTGCAACAAAAGCTAAACAATAATTTTTTCTATACGATCCACCAACTCTTGATTTAACGTAATCGACTATCTCTTTTTGCGTCACAGTAACTGTAGTAGCCCCCGCCGTCAAACTCGTACTCTCCCTCACAGCCGGCGATTATCACCCAGCGGCGTAGCAACAGCCGTCAGCATCATAACCGCCGACAGTACTGCCGCACCCAGTCTTTTTACACTTTTAATCATAATTTTCCTCCTTAAGCGACTATATACAGTTGTAAAATAACCGCAATCTTCTTATTTGATAATACCTTATATTTTTCCCTCTTTCAACCTGTGGGCAAAATCAACTTTCATAACGACAAAAAAAGCACACAAATTCCGATTACTATACATTGTAACAGATAATATAAAAAGGCACAGTCTGCCCTCGCAAACTATGCCTTCATTACCGTAATTGATTTTTCGCAGAGATTTTGTGCATCGCTCACAGGAGCGCTTTCCAAGAGCCCTCCTATACATAAATTGTAATTCATTGCCTTGCACATATTTTTCTCCGCAAATATTCACCATAAATGTTTTTTTGATTTTATTTTAGTATATCACCGTGAACAATATCTGTCAAGCATTGACCTTGAATCATCTGATTATTCGTTTATATCTTAGAAAATAAATCACCGCCGGAGCCTCCCCCGACGGCGAAAAAATATAGTTTAAAACTTACTCAGCCGTATTAACCTTAACGCTTGCATACTCACTGAACTCAGTCGTACTTCCGACCGTTCTTGCAGATTTGATGCGGAACGTATATGCCGTACCCTTCGCAAGCCCCTTCACAGTAAACGTAAGTGTAGTGTTGTTCTTGGTAGTCGCAAGAGCCGTCCACTTACCGCCCTTGTACTGCTCGATAACATAGCCCGTAGCCTTGTCGTTCTTGCTCCAGTCGAGCTTTACCTCACTTGCAGAAGCCGCACTGCCCTTGAACGTAGCCACATTCGGTATCCTCGTCTTGCCTGCGATTCTCACATAATCGCTGTAAGCTGTAACACCGCCGGCAGTCTTATATGCCCTTATTCTGAACGAATATGTGGTATCATTCTTAAGTCCCTTAACCGTGAACTTAAGCGTTGTGTTATTCTTCGTAGTAGCAATTACCGTCCACTTACCGCCCTTGTACTGCTCGATAGAATAGCCTGTAGCCCTATCATTCTTAGCCCACTCAAGAGTTATCCACGAGCCTGTTACCGATGTGACCTTGAGATCGGACACACCGTCAAGAAGCGTAGCCGCCTTTATAGCCATATACTCACTGAACTCAGTCGTACTTCCCGTCTTTCTGAACGATTTTATTCTGAAAGAATAAGTAGTACCCTTTGCAAGTCCCTTCACAGTAAACGTAAGTGTAGTATTGTTCTTTGTGGTAGCAATTGCAGTCCACTTTCCGCCCTTGTACTGCTCAATAACATAAGCTGTAGCCTTGTCATTCTTGCTCCAATCAAGCTTTACCGCACTTGCAGAAACCGCAGAACCTGTGAACTTTGCAACATTCGGTATCCTCGTCTTGCCTGCAATTCTCACATAATCGCTGTAAACATTTGAAGCACCGGCAGTTTTATACGCTCTTACCCTGAACGTATAGGTGGTATCCGCCGCAAGTCCGCTTACCGTGTACGATACAACCGCATTGCTTGAAGTCTTTGCAATCTGTACCCACTTGCCGCCCTTGTACTGCTCAAGCGCATATCCTGTAGCGCCGGCATTCTTGTTCCATGCAAGCGTAATCGCCGAACCCGTATAGCTCTTTACCGTAAGGTTATTCACGCCGCCGAATGAAGTAGCAGCCTTAAGACTTGCGTACTCGCTGTATTCGATTTTACCGCCGGCTTTTCTGAACGACTTTATTCTGAACGAATATACAGTCGCACTTGCAAGACCCTTCACAGTAAACGTAAGCGTGGTATTATTCTTTGTGGTAGCAAGTGCCGTCCACTTTCCACCCTTATATTGCTCGATAACGTAGCCTGTAGCTTTGTCATTCTTACTCCAACCGAGCTTTACCGCACTGTCGGAAACCGCACTGCCCTTGAACGCGGCAACATTCGCTATTCTCGTCTTAGCCGCAAGTCTTGTATACTCACCACTGTATTCCGTTGTACCGGAAACCACATACCCCTTTATTCTGAACGTATAGGTGGTATCCGCCTTCAGTCCGTTTACCGTGTACGATACAACTGCATTGCTTGCAGTCTTTGTTATCTGTGTCCACTTGCCGCCCTTGTATTGCTCAATGACATAACCGCTTGCACTTGCGTTCTTATCCCACGCAAGTGTCAGCGAGGTACTACCCTGCGTCTTTACCTTTACACCGGTAACAGCAGGCAGTGTAATCTGCGAGGTGTAGTTGTCCTTATAGCTGTAGTGGCACACCGTACATTCGTGAACAGTATATCCCTGCGATGTAAGCGTAGGTGCTACAACAGTGGTTTTATAGCTGTGTGCCGTCTTGGGTATAACGGTTACTTCTGTCTTTGCGTCACAGCGTGTGCAGTGCTTTGACTTAGAACCCTCTGCCGAGCAGGTAGCCTGCTTGTCTATCGTCCATTCAGAAGAATAATTGTGTCCGAGCGCCGTAATATATCTTGTTTCTGCCTTTGAGCATCTGGAGCAGGTACGCTGCTCAACGCCCTGTGCCGTACAGGTGGGCTTTGTTGCTGTTGCCCAACCGCCCCAGCTGTGACCGAGTGCCGCCGTTTCTCTTGTTTTGGTTGCACCACATGAACATTTCTGTTCCTGAACACCGGCACTTGTGCAGGTAGGCTTTGTTTTATCATACCATGCGCCGTAGGAATGGGTGTGTTGCAGACTACCGCTTAAATATTGACAGTAATCTAAAACAAGCCAGCCATCTCCGCATTTTCCCCAAGTGTATCCTCCGCTTGAAGTCTTTTCGGTGATAGTTACAGTTGTACCATTCGGGTACGCTTTTACAACACCATAATTAGTACCCGGTCCGGATCGTACATTGACTCCCTGTGAAACGTTAACTTTCCACGTTTCCTGATTAGGTTGCGGATTTGATGAATACGGAGGTCTAAGCACGCCCCAAAAATTGTATGTAGTATAATTGTGCTGTACCTTTGCGGCAGGAGAACCATTGGAGCTGGCATTGTACCAGTTCTGATCTACAGATACAAATGTGTTCAGATTAGCACTGACTATTATTCCCGTGTGACCGTATGTACCGTATGCCCATAACGCAATATCACCGGGCTGAGGCAAAAACTCCGGAGTATTCTTTATTCTCTGCCATCCGGATGGTATTGTGCAATAAATCAAATCAATAGCATTGCCGGGAAAAGAAACGCCAAAATTCTCAGTTGTGAATTTCTCGACAAAATCCTTACATTGAGCACCGTAATATCCGTCAACATCAATCGACTGACCTACACGGTCAAGTGCCCACTGAGCGCCCTGCTCTTTAGTGATATAGTCTATATTGATATCCGGATGAGTAATAGAAGTAACATAATTCGGTCTTATAAATACCCTTTTAATATCACCGTTGGCAATAGACAGACCTTTGGTGGTAGTGTATGTCATTGTATCCCTGTTGTCTACAACCTGAAATACACCGTTCAAAAGTGCATTGCCCTCAACAGAATATCTGCTGTCTTTCATTATTCCTACATGATATGTAGTATCACCGCTTGTACTGCAATAGAATACAAGGTCGCCTGCCTGTGCGGTTTCGACCTCCTTTGCGCCTGCATTAAGCAGTGCGTTTTTGAAAGTACCGCAAGCCGCATTCGCAGGTGCGTCCGGAACTGCCACTGTCTGACCTGCAACTCTGGCAACGTCAAGGACGAAGTCGGCACACCACGCTTCTCTGTTTGGATACCAGCCGTCATCATCGTCTTTTCTGCCCGTCTGTGCCACAGCAACATTGACCATATCCACAGCGCCGTCACCTGTCAGTGTAACAGGATAAAAGTTGTCCTTAACGCTGTAATACGCACCTGCGGAAAATGCTTCTTCAAGCGCAGGGATATTGTCGCCCAGCGGTGTAGCGACCGCAGTAAAAGCCATTACCGCCGCAACAACAGCCGCTGCTGTTCTTTTCAGCTTCATAGAAACCTCTCCTTATAATTCAGAATAAAAACCAACAGTATAATACGATTATTAATACTGCCATCCTGATTCAAGAATACGCTCTCCGCCCTCCGTTTTCAACCGTTTTTGCAAAACTTGCGTTTTTTATTCAAAATTTGCATCACTACCCGCACCAATCCTTCCCAAACCGCACCACCACACCTACTTTTCGTAACGCTAACATCTGTATGCACCGATATGCTTTCACAACCGCACTATCCCTTGCTTTGCACCAACACCCTTGCCTCCCTTGCCAAAGGTGAGGTGCTGTCGCCCGAAAGAATTCGGGCGACTACCGGAGGGATTGCCTCACCACCATCCCTCGCTCCTCACCAACCCTTCCAAAACCACACTATCCCCTCGCTCCGCACCATCACCCTTGCCTTTTAATGAACGCTCTGTTTGTTTCGCATCCATACCTCGTCAGCCATTAGTGCCGTTGCACCGAACACCACCCTTCCCACAACTACAATAAACCTCTCCTTCGCCATCACCCTTCCCAACAACGACAATTAACCCGAATCGGAAAGCATAAAAAGAATCCCAACTGCCTGTTTTGGCGATGGGGATTCTGTCTTGTATATCGGTTTTACTTTAAGTATTTACCCACATCGACAGCAGGCGCAGAGGTTTCGGATGCGGGATTACCCGAGCAGTCAAGCGTATATCCTCCGACTGAAATTCCGGTTATTTCGCCGTTGCCGTCAAGCGTCAGCGTATAGCTGCTATCGCCTGCCGTGCCGCTTAAGGTCAGCCTGTCGGTACCTTTACGGGCGGTGACGTTTTCTGCTGTTCCTGCACTGTCAATGCACTGCGTGAGAAGCTCTGCGGCTGAGGCAAACTGCGGCGAGGAACTGCCGTATTCATACTCTATTCCGTCAAGGCTGTACTTTACGGTGTTGCCGTCATCGGTCACGGTAAGCCCCTTCACGCTGTCCGGCGAAGTAAAGCATACGGTCCATACACCTGCACTTCGGGTAAACTCTGCCTGTGCCGTAACGCCGTCGCAGGCGACCCTGCCGCTTATGCTCATATCTCCCTTCAGGTCGGGGATTTCCGCCTTTTCTGCGGCAGTGCAGGATGTGCATAAAAGGCAGGATAAAACTGCTGTCGTGATAATCATTCTTTTACTCATAATACGTCGTCCTTTATAAAGTAATATAGGACAACGTGAGGAGTTAAGCTATTCCGTAGAATTCACGCAGGATATATGGGTAAAGCTGCGGCAGCTCTGACGGCAGGATTCCGCTCATACTGCGCTCCCGTGCGGCATACTGTGCGGATAAGCCGAAAAGATACGCTCCGAGCCTTACCGCATTGCCCGTTTCAATGCCCTGTGCGAGCAGTCCGCCGATAGTTCCTGCAAGCGTATCACCGCTTCCGCCCTTGGCTAAAGCCGCATTACCGCTCATATTTACGGCGGTAAATCCATCCGGCGAGGCATATACGGAGTATGCGTCCTTGAGCAGAACGTGAACGCCGTATTTTACAGCGAAATCTTTGGCACAGCTCAGCTTGTGGCGGAGGATGTAGTCGGTGTCAAGTCCGCTCAGCCTGCTGAATTCCTTGATGTGAGGGGTAAGTATGAGCCTGCCTGTGTTGTCCTTCAGCTCATTTATATGCGGGGCGAGGGAATTTATTCCATCTGCGTCGATAACTATCGGGCAGGAGGTACTGTCGATCAAGGCGCAGAGCAGACGGTAGGCCTCGTCACTGTTGCCTACCCCGCATCCGAACAGGATCGCAGTGGCGGTACGGGCATTTTTGCACAGCTTGTCCGCACAGTCCGAGGTAAGCGTTTTACTGCCGAGCGGAAGGTAGATACATTCGTGTAACGAGGTGGCAACGCTTGTTGTGACCTCGCTCACCGAGGCAAGCGTAACAAGCCCTGAACCCGTTCGCAGAGCGGCATTGGTGGACATCCACGCCGCCCCGATACAGTTCTCGCTGCCTGAAACATTCAGTAGCCTTCCGAACGTTCCCTTGTGGGTGATACGGCTGCGGTTGACAAAGTGGGAGGCGAGGGAATCGCCGTTCAGCTCGGCGTCATATTCGCTGAAGCAGGACTCGGAAATGCCTATGTCGAGCAGTACAATATCGCCCGAAAACTCACTGCAGGGGACGTAAAGCTGACCCGTTTTTACGGCTCCGAGCGCAAAGGTCATATCCGCACGAAACGAGTATTCATCGGCGTTCCCGTCGGTTGCGTTACATCCGGAAGCGATGTCGGCACAGAAGCGCAGGGCGGCACTCCCGTTGCAGTAGGAGAAGAGCCTTCTGACCGGGGGAGCAAGCTCGCCGTGGAAGCCTGTGCCGTAGACGCAGTCAATGATGATGCCGCAGGAGCCAAGCTCGTTCAGCACCGTTTCCGGTTGGTCGGGGTAGCTTAAAACGGCTTCGTAATCGGGTTTATACTCGTTAAAGCAGTCTATGGCGAGGTCGGTTTTCGGGACGGAGCCGACGAGGACTATGAGGGGGGAGAAGCCCCGTTTACGCAGATTATGGGCAACTGCGAAGCCGTCGCCGCCGTTGTTCCCGCTTCCGACAAGGACAGCCGCACGGCAGGGCTTTACGATACGGGAGATGTGAAGGGCGATGGCAGAGCCTACATTCCGCATAAGAACGGCACATGACGTGCCGTTCTGCTCACACATCGCTTCCGCTTTTTTCATCTGTGACGGAGTTACAACATACTGTTTTGCCATAAAAACTTCCTTTCAGAAAATGGCAGGTGAGTATTTTTCTCCCTGCCATTGATTTACAATCACACCTGATGATTCAGAAAACGCTAAGTGGCTTACCTATCACGAAAAGTAAGGCATCAATGATGCGTCAGGGTGATGAATAATGTAGTTTTTAAAAACACGGTGTTTCTGCCTTAATAAAAGGCAGATAATTACATTATTTCAGCTTGTAGAAAAAGTCTTTTTTTATAAAAATAGAGCAAATTCTCTATCCCTATAAGAACGCTTTGTGGGCTTT
>OHEU01000397.1_pt1 | contig 26917 bp, 20 predicted proteins | sample 1567341 | NCBI WGS metagenome assembly OHEU01 (sample SAMEA3879524, study PRJEB24766) | human gut metagenome | biome: human-associated habitat; feature: feces | place: USA | collected 1985/1987 | reverse complement strand
CACTTTAACAAATGCCCTTGTTCTTGTTTCAAAACTATCAAGTTCCATAGGTTCAAAAGTAGTATGCATAATATCTTCAATCTTATTTATACTTTTTTTATTCTTTAAATATTCTTCTACTAGTAATACTACTCTAGATTTATTAGTGTTTCCAATTATTATATCAACACCATCTATATTCTTAATATCTTCTATAAGCTGCTCATTAATAGAATTAGCAACTGGCAGTCCTTTTAATATTTCCATTAGATAATACCTCCATTACTCTGACTGTATATATTGTTATCCTGGTATTTTTATATAACTACAATGCCAATATCTTTGTGATTATTATGGATGTACACAATCCATAACCCTGTCATATACTTTATCAGCAAGTTCATTGCCTGTAATTACAAGCTCGTCAGCTTTAGTATTCATATCTTCTGCAACATCAATATTTTTCATAAGCTTTGTATTGATATACACATTTAATGAAGCTCCGTTAAGAGCCGCCTTGCACATCTGTACACCAACACCTGCATCACTGATTGCAATCCTGCTTCCAATAACCGATATTCTGTCAATAAGCTTTATTGCCTCAACTATAAGCTCCATCATAGAAAGAGGAGCTTCACTTGCAATAAGCAAAGCATTTTCCATAACCTTATTACGGTGCTCTAACTGTTCTTGTGTATCCTTAGGAAGTCCGTAAGCTTCTGATAACGGCTTAAATGCCTTGGCATCCTTATCCATACACTCGTACAATCTGTTAGTAATGTCGCCCGCTTTAACAATAAGTTCTTCTATTTCTTCCTGATATTCTGCATATTTTTTCTTTCCTGTTGTCAAAGAAAGCACCATATTACCCAATGCCATTCCTACTGCTGCCACATATCCGCAGGCTCCCCCTCCTCCAGGAACCGGCTCTTTAGAAGCTAGAACATTTAAAAAATCCTTCATATCCATATACTTTTTCCTCACTTCCTTAAATATCTGCTAGATTTCTATTGTACCTGTAAATACTGTTGTTGCAGGACCTTCCATATACACATTTCCTGACTCTGTATCCCAGCTTATATTAAGGTCGCCACCAAGAAGATGAAGTGTTGCATCAATATCGCACATGCCATTAAGCACTGTCGCCACAAGGCTTGCACAGGCACCAGTACCACATGCAAGGGTTTCCCCTGAACCTCTCTCCCATACTCTCATATTAAGATTTTTTCTATCAACTACCTGAATGAATTCAGTATTAACTCTTTCTGGAAATGCCATATGGCTTTCAAAATGAGGTCCGATTTGTTCAATTGCAAACTTCTTTATATCAATATCTTTATCAAGATACACTATTCCGTGTGGATTACCCATTGATACGCCTGTTATCTCATATATACCGCCATTAACTTCTATCTTTTCTGCTACAACGGCGTTGGTTACTTCACTAAGTGCCTTTACTGCAACTTTGCTAAGTCCTGTATCCTTGGCGTTAGAAAGTATATCCTTGTATACAGCTTTATAATCCTTTAATGCACTTATATCCATCGGAATATCTGCGGCTTCAAGAACCGGACATCCCATATTAACCTTTGCTGTTGCGACCTTTCCGTCTGTACCTATATTTAATTCGAGTATCTTTATACCAGCAAGTGTATCAATCTTTACTGTTGTCTTATCTGTAAGACCATTATCATATACATACTTTCCGACACAACGTATGCCATTGCCGCACATCTTTCCCTGTGAGCCGTCAGCATTGTACATTTCCATAAAGAAATCAGCCTTATCTGATGACTTTATAAGGATAAGTCCGTCCGAGCCTATTCCTGTATGTCTGTCACTTACCTTAATTGCAACCTCACTTGGATTATCTAATTCTTCTTTAGTGCAGTCAACATATACATAATCATTGCCTGCTCCGTGCATTTTTGTAAATACCATATATCCTCCAATCACCTTACTATAAAATTATATATCAGTATCTTTCATTAATAATACCAATCTGTTACATCTATATCTTTCTTTAATACCCATCTTTAGTGTTACGCATCCGTAAATATACTCATAACCATAGTCGCCGATTCTACCATAGTATTACCGCTGTCCATACTGCATTTTTGTATATAACGGAATGCTTCCTGCTCAGTCATATTATTCTTTTCCATAAGCATATGCTTCGCAGTATCTATTATCTTTTGTTCCTCCGGGCTTCTCTGCCTTGGCGTGGTTCTCGCTTTTCTTCTGCGGCGAATCTGTGATTGCTGCATAATCTCAATTGTAGATAATAAATCATTAACTTTAATCGGCATGGCAACGCATACAACATTGCTGTCGTGACATTCCTCCCACAAATTCTGCGACGCGACAAGCAGTATTTCAAAACTCTTTGGCTTGTATTCGTATAGTTCTGAATACAACATATTATCAGACAGCTTATAACCACATATTATAATTCCGTCTGACAGATTATCTGCCTGATTGATAGCCTGAGCACCGCTTGTACAGGGAACTGCCACATCATAACCTCTTCTTACTAAAAGACTGCGAACCGCCTTGGCCTCCTCTATTTTCGGAAACGCAACTATTAATGTAGACATATTCTAACCTCTTATCACAGTCAGTTTTTAAAATTTGTAAAGGTATTCATCAAGTTCCCACTGGGTAACCTGTGTCTTGTAATCGTTCCATTCTCTTAACTTGGCCTCTGTGTACTTAGATGTAATATGTTCTCCTAATACATCACATATGAACTTATCCTCATTAAGATATCTGACAGCATCATAAAGACTTTCAGGAAGCACCTCTATAGCCGCATGCTTTCTTTCTTCATCTGTCATCTCAAATATATTACAGTCAACACTTGCTGGAACCTCAAGTTTATTCTTAATTCCATCAAGACCAGCCGCAAGGCAGGTTGCAAGTACAAGATATGGATTAGCTGATGGGTCTGGATTTCTTAATTCAACTCTTGTACACTGTCCTCTTGAAGCCGGAATTCTTATAAGCGGACTTCTGTTAGTTACTGACCACGCAATATATACAGGAGCTTCATAACCCGGAACTAATCTCTTATAAGAATTGACTAATGGATTAGTAAGTGCCGCCATACCCTTTGCGTGCTTCATAAGTCCTGCTATAAAATGATATGCATCCTCTGACAAACCAAGTGTGTCATTCTCATCAGCAAATATATTCTTTCCGTCCTTGGCAAGTGACATATTAACGTGCATACCTGAGCCATTAATTCCATACTTTGGCTTTGGCATAAATGTTGCATAAAGTCCGTGTCTTTTAGCTATAGTCTTTACTGTAAGCTTAAATGTCATTATATTATCGGCTGTCTTTAACGCCTCATCATATTTAAAATCAATCTCGTGCTGTGCTGGTGCAACCTCATGATGTGAAGCTTCTATTTCAAAGCCCATATCTTCAAGTGTAAGCACCATATCTCGTCTTACATTTTCACCTAAATCTGTTGGACCTAAATCAAAATATCCAGCTTTCTCGTGTGAAAGTGTTGTTGGCAGTCCGTTATCATCTGTGTGGAACAGGAAGAATTCACATTCAGGTCCTACCTCGAATACATATCCCATATCCTCAGCTTCTTTAATTACTTTCTTAAGAATCCAGCGTGGATCACCTTCAAATGGCTTACCATCAGGTGTATACACATCGCATATAAGCCTTGCAACTTTGCCCTGCTGTGGTCTCCATGGGAATATCTCAAATGTATCATAGTCTGGATAAAGATACATATCCGACTCTTCAATTCTTACAAATCCTTCTACTGAAGAACCATCAAACATACATTTGTTATCAAGTGCTTTTCCTAACTGGCTTGATGTAATAGCTACATTTTTCAAAACTCCGAACATATCAGTAAACTGAAGTCTGATAAATTCAACATCTTCTTCCTCAACCATTCTGAATATGTCCTGCTTGGTATACTTTCCCATATCACTCTGTTCCTTTCCTGATTAAATGATAAGCATAAGCGTTATTATAATATTCACCAGTGCACATTTTACGCACCCTCAACTAATACGCCAATACAGATAATATACTACATTTACCTTTATCTTGTATACATTGTTTTGTCAAAAACTAATAATGTAAACCGTCATATTAACTTTGACTTTAACATATAATATTCCAACAATAAGTGCCTGTATCATACAGAAATGAGGATTACAATGAAGATCAGCCATTACAAATTATCAGTATTACTTTCCATAATACTTCTTAGTCTTGCTACTTTTTTTTACATATACACGACAATATTCACACAACACGGTGCATATGCCAATAGTTCGGCTGTTATTAATGGAATTGGCGGAGGTAATATAACTGGTGATTGTCAGGCAGGAAAAAAAGCACTGCCAATATACTGCGTGCAGACTGACAAGAAACAGATTTCGATATCTTTTGATGCTGCGTGGGGTGCTGACGATACTATCCAGATACTGGACGTTTTAGATAAACATAATGTAAAGACTACATTTTTTATGACGGGAGGCTGGGTATCAACTTATCCTGATATGGTTAAAGAGATATACAGCCGCGGCCACGACCTTGGAAATCACAGCGAGAACCACAAACAGATGAGTAAGCTTGATACTGCCTCACAGAAAGAGGAAATTATGTCTGTACACCAGAAAATAGAAGAACTCACAGGATACAACTGTTTCCTGTTCCGCCCTCCTTATGGTGATTATAATTCTGAACTAATTAATACTATATATGGCTGTAACCACTATCCTGTACAATGGGACGTTGACTCTCTTGACTGGAAGGACTACGGCGTTGAAAACATTATAAAAACCGTCACCACGCACAAAGCACTTGGCAACGGCTCTATAATTCTTATGCACAACGGTGCTAAATTCACGGCTGATGCACTCGATACCGTCCTTACTAATCTTGAACAGCAAGGGTATGAGATTGTTCCTATATCACAGCTTATCTTAAAAGATAACTTCCATATGGATAGTACCGGACGACAATTAAATGATTAAAAGTTACATAAACCTCATCTTATAACCACCGCTGAACACTTTCCCAACTGCAAGCTTATTGCCCCACTCCCTGTCTGTAAGCCTGCAGTTAAAATCTACTGCATCAGCACGTCCATACCAAGGCTCTATGCACACAAAAGGTACTCCTTTTCCTGCTGATGACCACAATCCAAATACCGGTGTATCAAATATAACCTCAACAACCGGTTTGCAATCTTTACAAAGGCTTACACATTTTATGTCGCTGTTCTCAATAATATAAGCATCCTTATCAAAGAAATTCTCTGTCAATGTCACATTTTTATTAGTGATTGGCATATAATGGATATCTGGCTGTACAAGTCCATCCTTTGATAACAAATGGTATTGTATTCCATTCTCTTTGGTTTCGAATCTTACCTGTGCTCCAATGGCATTTTCACCACACACAAAAGCCGGATGTCCACCAATGCTGAAATACATCTCTTTATTATCCTTATTCACAACTTCCCATATAGTTATGACATTATTATCTGCCAGTCTGTGTGTTATCTTTAACTCAAAGTCAAAAGGATATACAGCTTTAGTGTTCTCATCAGACTCCAGTTTCATAACCACGGCACTATTATCCTTCATAACAAGACTAAACTCCATATCTCTTGCAAAACCATGCTGTGTCATATGATATTCTTTTCCCTCGTATATTGAAGTATCGTTCTTATACCTTCCAACCAGCGGGAATAATACTGGTGTATGTCTTTTCCATATGTCTGGCTGTCCAGACCATATATACTGCTTATTATCGCTCTTTCTAATAACTGATACTATCTCACAGCCCTTACTATCTACAATCACCTCAAAATTATCATTACTAAGTGTATACTGCATATATTTCCTCTCTCTTATGTTTATTTGCAGTTACCTGCCTTATTATCTGTCGTTATTCATCCTCCAGTCTATGCATCTTTGGAGATATTCAACATATTCTGGATTTTTGCACATACCCTTTCCCGGATTATCTGAAATCTTAGCAACGTCCATTCCATTACATTTAGTAGTCTTCATTACTATATTAAGTGCCGGAACATCTGTATCATTACTTATATATGTTCCTATTCCAAATGCAACCTTAGCTTTTGCATTAAAGTATCTGTAAAGCTTGTCAGCCCTGTCAAAGTCAAGGCTGTCACTGAATAATAATGTCTTATTAGCAGCATCTATCCCAAGACTCTCATAATGCTTAATCATCTTATCTCCCCATTCGTATGGGTCGCCGCTGTCATGTCTTACACCTCCAAAAAGTGTTGCATAAGTAAGCTGGAAATCCTTTAAGAAGCAGTCTGTTGTTATCGCATCTGTAAGTGCAATACCATTAAGAATTCCATATTCCCTTACCCAGGCATCAAGTGCATACCAGTTAGAATATGCCGGATTGTGCTTATGGTTGCCCTGTCCTGTACACATTATCCACTCGTGTGCCATTGTTCCAACAGGTGTAAGATTATATTTCTTGGCAAGATATACATTACTTGTTCCTACGAACAAAGAATTACCATTATAGTCAGCCTCTGCAAGTGTCTTAACCGCAAGTTCCTGTGCCTCTGATGATAATCTTCTTCTAAGTCCGAATTCACTAAAGCTTCCAAGCCTGTATACATTCTTTCCTTGTGCTTCATCAGCCTCATCGGCCTCAAGTGCCACAACCTTGGCACTTAATCTTTCCTTAAAGCTCTTAAGAAGTTCATCATAATTATATGCCATTCTGAAATACACTTCATTGACAATCGCAAGTGTTGGTATCTCATATAATGAAGTATTAAGCCACGTTCCAAAAGTTTCTATGCTAAGTCCACATTCTGCATCAGTTGTAATCTTAAAATCAGCATATCTTGCCTGCCATAATCTTAAGAAATCAACATAACTTCCTTTCATCCACTTAACATTTTCAAGATAATCAAGCTCGTCCTCTGTAAATCTTAAAGTACAGAAATGCTTTATCTGCTCTCTGATTTCTTCTACCATCTCTTCTGTAAAATGTACATCTTTATTCCTGCACTTAAATGTCCAGGTTGTCTTATAATCAGAGAACTGGTGGTAAATTGCCTGTCCCATACTGAACTTGTACATATCTGTTTCCAAAAGACTTACTATAATTGGATTTAATTTCATAAATAATCCTCCGTTCCTGTGCTGCTGCACTTACTCCTGACTGTCATTACTGTATACATATAACTCTGATAATTTATTGCCTGTTATTGATACACCTTTTTTATTAACGGCCTTTATTTTATCATTTATACTTCTTTTAAAACTTGTCTTATACAACTGCTTTCCAAGTATAATCTCGTACACTCTCTGCAAATCTGGAAGTGTGAATTCCTTATGCATAAGATTAAATGCAACATCACTATATTGTGTCTTATTCCTTAATCTCATAAGTCCCTCCAGGATAATCTGGGCGTGGTCAAATGCTAACGCCTCATAACTTATAAGTTCCGGAATGTAACTCTTCACGCTGATACAGCCATTTTTAAATGTCTTTTCCTTAAGCGAATATTTAATCGTAATATTTTTCTCTTTATTAGCAAATGTCAATATCTCATCATTAAATGTTATATCAAACCATAATGCTTCACTCGCATCATCTCCAGCCTGCGGCTTAATTCCATCAATTGGAATAAGTGTCATATACGCTATATCTATAACCCTCATTCTTGGATCTCTGTCCGGCTGGCTCATTGTATAGAGCTGTTCCATATATATATCTTTAAGTCCTGTTTCTTCTTCAAGCTCTCTGCACGCTGCCGTATACGCTGATTCTGTTATATTTACAAAACCTCCCGGAAGTGCATAACAATCTATATATGGATGATTATTACGCTTTATAAGAAGTACTTTAAGACATTTTAAATCCCTGCTCATGCCAAAAAGAAGCATATCAACCGTAACACTAGGTCTTTCATAGTGTCCCGGATTATATTGTTCAAGAAACTCCTTTTCTGTAAGCCCATCTTTATTTCTTCTTTCAGCTCTTGGTATATACTCATTATTATTGCTAATTTCACTCATAAAACCTATACCTCTTATTAAAAGTAGCTTTTTGATACTTTTATATATACTACTTTTGTACTAATATGTCCAGTATTTTTTACTAATCAGCCGCGTTCCTGTCTTATCCCACTCCGATTTTTTATTCATTATCTACATAACCATTCCCTGCAATAACATAAAAATAAAGCTGTCACACTAAACTCAATCTATACATTATGCGGCTGTAAGCATACTGCCTTCTGCCTGCATATTATACAAATCACCATTTAGTGTAACAGCCCAATTACCATTTAATTATAGCTTTCTTATAATTGTATCATTCTTTAATTATAATTGTTAAACATTAATATCCCAACGACTTTAAAGTACTATAATCACTAAGCTGCATATAATACTTAACATTATTATAAGTATCCTCATCATAATAGCTTACTGATAATACAACCTTATCAGTATCAAAGGTCTTATCAAATGGATTGTCAAGTTCTTTTCTTATTTCACTGATAAGATTCATATCTGATATATTACTGCTGTCCACATAATAATAGCTGCCATCCTTTATTGAATATATATATAATGTAAAGTCATCATTAATGTCCGATTTATTCAATCGTATATTTTCAAAGTTATCAAGATACTTTTTAAGCTTATTACTTGTCTGTGATATGTTCTGTGATGCAATCCTATTAACTGCATTATAATAAGCATTTAAAGTCTTAGGAAGCTTATCACCTAATAATACCTGTGCTGAGTATGGTATTCCATTTCTTGTAAACGAAATGTATATATATGGCATACCACCTCTGTATCTTGATGAAACATCATTAATACTGCTATAATACTGTGTAAATGGAATACTGTTAATTTCATTAATGAAAGTTTCATACACTTCCTTGGCAGCTTCCTGTGTAATTATGTTATCCATAAATGTAAGCTTGGCATCTTCAAATGCAGGAAGATTCTTATATTCCTTACTTATATCCTGCATATTCTCGAACTTGGAAGCAAGCTTAACAACCTCTGACTGCTTAATGAATACTTTTCTGTATCTTCCAAATATGCCGTCTTTAATATATACATTATATTTTATATATTCTTCATTTTTTCTTCCATTATTATAATAACCTGCACTGATATCCTGTATATTCTGTAAATTATCCTCAATACTGTCTGCTACAAGCTTTATAACTTCTTCATCTGTTATCTTGAGTCTGCCTAATATATCCTCAAAATAATCTTTTTCTTCTGAATAACTGTATGACAACATATTGTCGTTTACAATTGACATCTTTACATACTTTACCTTTGAAGTATCTGGAACGTACGAAAGCATCTGCCCAATTCCTGCATTAACAATCACTCCAAATACTGCCGCAAGGACGTAAGCCAGAATAATTGAAGGCATTGCTTTTATTATTCTGTGAAGTTTCCTGCTTGATATGACTTCATATATTATTACAACAAATGCAGCCACCACAAATGAAACCACTATATATTCAAGAAAATATCCTCTGTAACCACTACGCTTTTCCCTTATATAAAGCATAACTCCAAGAACACTTATAACAAAACCGATTGCAGTTCTTATTGCAAACTGTAACTTCCAGCCGAGTGCCGGCTTACCTGCTGTCTCACTCTTTCTCTTTACAAAGAGGAGTGCACCAAGTGCTATATATATAAGTGCAAGCACGAATGTATATAAGTTACTTGTAAGACTTAGAACCATATCTGCTGTTCCTGATGGACCATTGTATATATCAAATACAGAAAATACCCAGCCAACAATCATATTGTTGGAAGAATCAAGTAACCCCACACCACTGTTACTTATCATGTAAGCTTCTCCATGAAATACAGTCAGTTCTGTAACCATTAACGCAATAAATCTTGGAAGAAACATTATAAGTCCTGTAACACATATGTTGCTTAATATGTTTCCTGTAATAGATATTGATACATTTATAATTGCCATGCATAAAAGGCTGCATATAAATGTTGAAAGATACATACGGAACATTGTTGCATAATCAACATTAAAATACTGCCTGTTAGCCATGAATAAAACTGCCTGTGATACATATGACACAACAAGTATTCCTGCAATCCATGTAAGTATTGCTGCCGTCTTGCTAAGATATATGCACAATCTTGTATATGGAATTGAATGATAAAAATCACTGCCGCTTCTCTTATTAAGAAAACTCCATACTATCAATGATATAACAGGTACAACAATTATGAATACTAATACCAGAAAATAATTTCCCGAAATTCCACCTACATTATTAACCTGTTTATATTCTTTAATATAGCTTAATGATGAAATAATCGGTACAACTGATATAAGTGTAATTACCGCCATCATTATAAAGCCTACAAGCCTTGTCTGCTTCAATGTCTGTAAAAACATATGAAAGCTGAATATTTTCTTATTATTCATGCATCTTATCCCCCTTCACATCAAATGTATAACCGAGTGCTTCCATCTCATAAGTAAATACTTCTTCAAGCGTAAGCGGGAGGACATCAAATACTACCGGATTCATGGCATTTATAATGTCCATGGTCTGTTCCCTGTCGCCACTTACTATCATGTTGGCAACTGAACCCTCCTGACGGTATCTTGTAATTCTAATGCCCTCAAACTTACTCTCATCAAAATCATCCTTAAAAGCTACCTGTACCTTGAACTGACTCGTCTTTAGTTCAAATACATCGCTGTCAAGCACCAGCCCGCCTTTATGAAGAAGTGACAAATGATCGCATAAGTCTTCCAATTCTCTTAATGAATGTGATGTAACTATAACAGTAGCGTTATTATCTGCAACATCACCACATATTAACTTCTTGACAAGATTACGCATAACAGGATCAAGTCCGTCAAATGTTTCATCAAAGAACATATACTTGGCTCTGGTTGAAAGTGCAAGTATTATAGCTGCCTGTCTCTTCATTCCTTTTGAAAAGTTTGATATACTCTTAGACGGATCAAGTCCAAATGTTTTCGTAAGCTCTGTGAATCTGTCCATATCAAAATTATCATATATTGAACTATAGAACTTAGCCATGCTCTTCATGTTCGCACCTGCAAGAAAGAATAATTCATCTGCAACGAACACCAGCTTATTCTTCATGTATGTATTCTCATATACATTAATTCCATCGATTATTGCTTCTCCCTTATCTGCCTTATATATTCCTGACAGGACTCTTAGCAGCGTAGACTTTCCTGCACCGTTAGAACCAACCATACCATATATACAGCCCTCCGCTATATTACAGGTAACATTGTCAAGTGCTGTAAAGTCATCAAATGATTTAGTAACACCTTTTACCTCTATCATATTTTCTTATAAACCTCCTCAATCATATCTGTTATCTCACTCTTACTCACCCCTGCGTATGCAAGCTTTCTTACAATCTCCTTAAGATCTGAAAGCTTTTCCTTAGACTGATTCCCGACAGTCTTTAACGCTTCTGCCGATATAAAAGAGCCCTTTCCCGGTACACTCACCAGGATTCCTCTTCTGTCCAGCTCCATGTATGCTTTCTGGATTGTATTCGGATTAGTAGACAGCTCCATCGATAACGACCGTACCGATGGCATCTTATCGCCTTCCTTCATAATCCCTTTAAGCACCTGGTCTTCCACCTGCTTAATGAGCTGTTCATAGACTGGCACTCGCGACATGACATCTATAGTGAACATGTTCCATTCCTTTCAGTGTTTATTTTAACTGGTTACAAGCTTGCGTAATAACTGTACTATATTGATTAGTACAGTCACAGCATACTATTATATTTAGTTATTGTCAACTGTTATTTTTAAGGTTTTGCAAATATGCCAAGTTCAGGCGCACCATACGAGCATGAAACAAATGCTGCTGCCATCATAAAATCAACAATTGCCATAATCCATGTTCCAAGTACAAAGCTCTCATGCCCGGCACGTCTTAACACATGATACTCCACAGCGAAACCAGTTAGCACTGCCACAAAAAATGTTGCAATATCAAGCCACATTTTTGAAAATCCAAGAACTCCCATATATGTGTAGTACAGAAACGGAATTGCCCATGTTGCCACATTTGCACCGAGTAAAACCGCAAAGCCGCTTGCTTCGTATCTGTCCTTTAATGCATACCATGTATAGATTCCATACAGATTCATAGGCAGAAACGCCAGCTTCATATGTTCCCATGTTGATTCATTAGTTGGAAAAAACAGCCCGGCAAATGTATTCTTTCCTGTCCAGTCATACACAAAATGAAATAAGGACCCTGACACCCATACTGCCAGAATCCCTATTATCATTGTTATATTAAGTTTTTTGATTGTCTTGTTCACAATGCACACCTCCATTATTGTTGAATAATAGAAGTATATGCTTCCATCTGTTGTACTATTCCACTTCAACAGTCATAGTTACATCAGACACCTCAATATAAGTTCTTCCATCACTTACATTAATCTCTGTTCCATCTGCATATGTATACACTGTCTTGGAATAACGGTCTGACTTACTCCACTGGATTGGAACAGCATAACCGTTAGTTATGTAATAACCTTCCCCCCTGCCGACTGTATGAAGATTCCAGCAGTAATTATCATCCATCATGCTGTGTGTAATCTTCTGCACGATAATATTCTTAGTATTAAACTGTTCACCTGTTTCGTGGTCAAGACTTGGCTCGCCACTCGCAAACCTTAAATAATTACCTGACGCAGCATCATATGTAAATGTTGTGTACTGATAACTGCTGTAAGGCACATACACAGATGATGCACTGACTGAATCTTCTCTTTTAGAAAGGTCAACATCTGATACATCATAATTAAGCAGTACTGTGTCCGATGCATTCTCAGCCTCAGCATTGAAACCTTTTTCCTGTACTGCACTCTTTAACCTGTAAAGCGATGTATATGCTGTATGCTCTGTTGCAAGCCCTTCCGGATTATGTCTCCAATAATATGCACTGTTATAGAAGCCGTTAATCCAGTTAATACCAGTCTTTGCCTCATCACTCTCAGCGTAAGTGCTTCCGCCAAAATGTACAAATATCGCATCTGATTCAAAACAGAAATCAAGGAAATTATGTCTTGCACTTCTTATTGTTCCAATAACCGTATCTGTCTGACTTACAATGCCTGACCCAACAATCTCCTGTGGTGCTTCATCTGTAACATCTGAATCCTCTACCTTGAACAAGGCAAGAAGTCTGCATGTATAACTCTCTGTTGGAAGCTCATATACAATATATGCCTTATTAAGTCCAGTCTGCACCTGTACAGCTACTGGTGTATTGTTAACAGATACTGCAAATGGTCTTGTCTTCGAATTAACGTCAATTATGTCGACCGTATTATCTACATATACAGTAGGTTCTTCTGTCTGTGAAGCAGCCTCTATCGGATTAATATTCTGTGATAAAGCCTCGCCCGTAGGATTACCGCCTCTTATTCTGCTTGTCATCATAATGCACATGGCAGCCGCAGCAACTGCTGCCGCGCCAAGAGCAGATATTATAATAATACGTTTTCTATTATTAATCATTGATTATCTCCCATCATAATAATCTTCCTTAATTGTACGACTTGCACTTCTATATGGCAAGAAAAAAGAGCCATACATAACCATAGTTATGTATAGCTCTTTATTAATATGCCGGCAACGGGAATCGAACCCGTATGGGAGTATAAGTCCCGCAGGATTTTAAGTCCTGTGCGTCTGCCAGTTCCGCCACACCGGCGTAAAGTGCCTGCATAGCAGGCGTATTATTAATACATATGACTTCCTCTGGCGCAGCCTAAGTGTCCCAAATGCAATAACAGATATGTAGTACATCACGACTCTTTACTACCTGCAGATTCAACATATGCAGTGAATGAAGTTTAGCACATTGTTATGTTTATAGCAAGCATATTTTGTCAGTTTCACTGTTTTGTCACATAATTTTCATAAACTGCCAGCTCTAACTGTGCATAAGTACCATAAAAAGCGGTACTTTTGTCACATTTGTCAAGAAGAACTGATGCCAGTATATCTGAATATCTATCGGCAAGTTCTCCAAGCATATGACCTTCTTCATCAAAGAAGTCATCATCTGTTCTTGGAAGTGTATCCATCGTTAACAGATTGAAATCATAATATTCAACACCATATTCTTCACAAAGCCTCGTAAAATATGCTCCTGCCTGTTCCGAATAACCGTTAACTGATGTTGTCGGCGTAATAGGTGATGTAACGCATACCAGTTCAATATTATTCTTCTTACAATATTGGACAGTCTTTTCAAATGAATCCAGAACCTTATCACTGATTCCACTCTCATCCCATGCAACAATATCAGATGGCACGAGGCTGTCCATCTTCATATCTCTATAGAAAAATCCTTTGGCAGCATAAGGTCCTCCGGCATCATGTATCTCAACTGCATCCATACTGTAGTTGCGGTATGCCGCACTGCTCTTAACCTTAAGATTATTCATAATAGCAGACGGTGATATCTCATAAGCCCATCTCTTTGAATATACAGTACGAAAATCCTTTGTGAGCAGATTATCAGCTATATACTTAAGCTTTACATTACTGAAAGGAAGCCATGTATATATGAAACAGTCTTCAAACTCCCTCTCTGCATAATTGCACCAGTACTGATAATCAAGGTCATATATAACTCTTTTTACATTATTATGCCGGTCACTCTCCATTAAAAGATAATATGAATCTGTTACCGTCTCGCCTGGTATTGCAAGATTAAATGCATTGTCAGATGCCCCGGCTTCATCGAGCTTTACTGGATTTATAGCAGATCTTGCATGTGAAGCTCCAATTATTATATTGTCATATCCTTCATCAGTATCTGCATTGTCGGCCTCATGTATAATGTATCTTATATAGCCTGATGGCATCATCGCATAATCCATACATTTGACAAGCCCGACCACTATGGCAATAAACACCACAGCTCTGACATATTTTAATATTTTATTACTCATTGCCCCTCGCTTTAATTGCCTCTATGCACTCATCATAACTGCTGTAAAAATATTCTGAACAATCATTCTTTTTAAGTATCTCTGTGAGTACCTCTGAGAACTGCTCAGCAAGCTCTCCGTTCATATGACCTTCCCAGTCAGAAAAATCATCATCACTTACATTAAGAATCTCATTCTTAATAAGATTGCCATCTATATACCTTACATTATTCTCATCACATATCTGCTTAAAATATGTATCAGCCTCATTAGCAGCACCCGAAACAACCGACGATGGTGTAATTGGTGCAGTAACACATATAAGCTCAATTCCATTGTCCTTACAATACTTAACTATCTTCTGGAAATATTTCTGCACCTTAGGATTAAGATCTTCATATGTCCACGGTGATGGATTAAGCTTTCCCTTCTTATCAGTTACCTTGGTTCGATAGAAAAATCCCAGTCCCTGATATGGTCCTTCTGTATCAATTCCGGCAACACCCTCTATCTGGAAATTCTTATATTCATCAGTCTTCTTTATAGCCATATATTTCTTAGCCGTTTTCCAATTCCTGGCAAATGCATATCTTCTGAAATATATTGTCCTGAAGTCCTTATCCATAAGCTGGCTTACTATATACTCCATTTTAAGACTTGTAAACGGAAGCTGTCCATATACAAGAAGATCTCCAAAATCCGAATCACGTTTCAGATTCTTATTCCAGTACTGATAATCAAGTTCAAGAATTATCTTCTTTACGTCATTATTATTGCACGCTTCTCTGATCATATAATAATTATCAATAACCGTGGCGCCCTGAATACACATATTAATTGGATTAACTGCATATTCCATTTCCAGAAAATAATGCGGGTCAATTGAAGCCCTTCCATGTGAAGCTCCCACTACAATACAATCATAATCAGAGCCATCATCCGGATTGTCAACCGTATGGATTATATATCTTGCATACCCCGGCTGAACCATTACATAATTAACTGCTTCAACAAGTATAGTTATAACCGCAAAGAATACTATCACCCTCACATATTTTAATATCTCTTTAAATGCTTTCTTCTTCATGGTATCCTGCACCTCTGATTAGAACTGGGCGTACATAAATCCACCCGATGTATTAGAAATATAGCCAAGCATTGCAACCGACATAACAAGAGCTATATATACAGCCCATCTGATAATCAGAGGCTTTCTGTCAAGAGCTTCCCTGATTACAATGCCTTTCTCTTTAAGTATGCTTATAATAAGCCATACTAAGCAGCCTGCAAGCAATATTATTAAATCCAGCTGGCTTCCAGACATTTTTACAACGGCGTCCATGCTGAATGATGCATGTTTAAATGTATTTCCCATAAGTCTGAATGCATCTGTAAGAGTAGCTGCGTTATCAAAATACCAGCTTATATTAACAAGTATAAATGTTCTTATTATCTGCCATCCTCTGTACCAGCGTGCATTCTTATTAATATGAGTTATTTTAAACATTTTTTCATAAACAGGTGCCATAATACTGCTAAAGCTCATGATTATACCATTGTACATACCATATACGATATACTTCCATGCTGCTCCATGCCATACACCTACTATAAAGAATATGAGTAAATCAGCCAGACAGATAGGCAATGCCTTCGCCATATATTTACCAAATCTTGTTTTGCTGTGTTTCTTGAAAAACTTCCCCAGCTTATTCATGGCTTTACTTAAGCTGAATGGATAGAACACATAATCCTTCATCCATGTACCAAGTGTTATGTGCCATCTGCGCCAGAATTCTCCAATAGAATGAGAGAAGAATGGCTGCCTGAAATTATCATCCAGATGAATTCCAAACATCTCGGAAGCACCCATAACCATATCTATTCCACCGGCAAAATCTCCGTATAGCTGTGCACAATACGCAAGAACACCTATTATTACATATATTCCATGATACTGACCGGGATTATTAAACACCAGATCAGACACGACTCCTGCACGGTCAGCTATAATAAACTTTTTGAAAAGTCCCCAGGCCATACGCTGCAATCCATGCTGGATAACTGCAAGATCATACTTATGCTCTGCCAAAAACTGTGGTGCAAGCCTGTCGTATCTTCCGATAGGTCCCTGGGTTATCTGCGGAAAATACGAAACAAACAAGGCGTATTTAAAAATGTTATTACATGCCTTTACTTTACCTCTGTACACATCAATAACATATGATATTGACTGGAATGAATAGAAGGATATTCCAAGTGGCAGAAGCAGTGTAAATGTTGATATCCTGCCATTACCACCAAAAGCCTTAATTATGCCATTGACGTTCTCAATCGCAAAATTATGGTACTTAACAACTGCAAGCACACCAAATACCAGAAGAAGAGCAAGTACTACAACTCTTTTCTTATATGTCTTTGCCTTTTCTTTTAAAGCCTTTTTATCTTCTCTTGCCAGCCCATCTGCTTTAAGGCTCTTGTCAAGATTATCCTCTGTTCTCTCTAAAAGGATTCCTAATGTGAAAGTAACGATTGTTGTAAGTAATATGAATACAACAGTCTTATATCCCGAACATAAATAGTAGGCATAGCTTAATATCAAAAGCCATGCCCACTGTGCCTTCTTAGGTATAAGATAATATACAATTACTCCCACTAATAAAAATACCAGAAATCCGGTAGAAACTAGTGACATATTATTTTACCCCGCTTTCCGGATTAATCCTGCAGACGCTGAATCATCTCCCACATAGCTTCTGCTGAATTAAAGTTCTCAGGTACTATATCAACTGGTGTGATATCAATGTCAAATGCATCGTTTAACTCACCAACAAGTGATACAATATCAAATGAGCTGAATATACCATCATCGATAAGAGTATCACATACTTCATAATCCACATCACTGTTAATTTCATTCAAAATGTCTAATAACTGATCCATAATAAACCTCGCAAAATATTAAAATCTATTGATCACACATCTGTGAACAGAAAACATTCTATCTTCTCATTCGCATATAGTCAATCATATTTTGTTACAAAATTGTAAAATTATTGTGTATTACTGCTATTTATTAAAAATGTTTCAATAGGTTTTCTTATAACTCTGTAACCATTTTTCTTAGAATACATCACAATTGCCGGCATTCTGCGGCTTAAGAAAAGATAAATTCCCTCTGTGACAGAATATGCACCAATATTATAAAATGCTATCATATCGCCAATCTTAGCATCTTTTAATTCAAGATTCTTAACAATTACATCCCCTACTGTACATAATGAACCGCATATGTTATATGGCTGCACTCCCTGTGAGTACACTTCCACCTCATGATCTGCGCCATCAGCAAACCCTTCTGTGTACTCCATTGGAATGAATTCACATCTTGGTTTCTTCATAGCCATGGCCTGTCCATAATAATTAATATGATTAATTCCACTGTCAATAATTGCATATCTTGTTGTGTCATTCATCTTCATATCAGCAATTCTGCTTATAAGTATTCCACAGGTAGCTGCAATATATCGTCCCATCTCAAGAGTAACATTGAATTTTTCGGACATTTCTTTAATCATCACAGCAAACTCTTTAAGCTCGTCAAAATCAGTATTCATGGCATCACATTTGTCTGTAACAAAGTAATCAACTGACAGACCAGGACCATACTCAATCTCTTTAAGCTTAACACCATGTTCAGCCTCACATGTATGTGCTATTGCCTGTAACCATACTACCTCAGCTTCTATCTGGCTTAATTTTTTCTTCTGTGTTCCCGAATAGCACTGGATTCCCTCTATGATAATTCCCTTAAGTTCATCCTTTCTATCAGCAATCTCATACACCTGACGCTCATTAATACCGAACTGGTTGCCGCTGGTAACTCTTATAAGAACCTTAACCTTAATGCCACACTCAACTGCACATGAATTGATAAGTTCAAGCTGGTTAAGCGATTCCACAGTGTAGATTCCAACAGCACCTGTCTTCATCGTGTAGAGGATATCTTTCTTTTCCTTATTAACACCCGAGAGAACAATCTTAGACCTGTCTATACCTTCTTTTTCACATATTGCAAATTCACCCGGAGAACATACCTCGAATCTATCAAGCTTCTTATCCAGCGTACCAATAAGAAAAGGATTTGCCTTCATTGCATAGCATACTGTAACTCCACAGCCAAGAATTTCCTGCATCTTATCGATTCTTTCACATAATACATCTGTATCAAAGATATATGACGGTGTACCACATTTTATGGCAATCTCTTTTAATTCATTAACTCCTAGCATCCTATGCCTCCTGTTCTTTATATATCTTCATAAGTTCTTTTCTGTCAATTTTACCATTCTTAGTAATCGGCATTGTTTCAACCTTAACGAGCACATTTGGAATCATCCACTGTGGCACTTTATCTTTGAGAGCATGTGTTACGCCCTTTCTGTCAAGCTCACTTGCTCCTTCTATCTCAAAGAATCCGAGAATCTTATTCTCATCTGTATCAAATATACAACAGCTTCTAAGGAGTCCCTCTATAGCATTCATGTATGTCTCAATTTCGCCAAGCTCGATTCTGTGTCCCATATGCTTAATCTGGAAGTCCTTTCTTGATGAGAAGAAAAGTTCACCATCTTCACTATAGTAACCAAGATCACCTGTGCGGTATATAGTTTCCAGATATCTGTCATTAAGAGGATTCTGTACAAATGCTGCTGCTGTCTTTTCAGGATTACGCAGATACCCCATAGTTACAGCTGTTCCAGATACACATATTTCTCCTAACTCGCCTGGTCTGCCTGCATCAACAAGCTTATCCTCATCATCTAACAGGAATACTCTTTCATTGGCAAATGGCTTTCCCATCGGAAGCTTCTCGTCAAGACCAAACTCTCTGTCAATAATATAATATGTACAATTACATGTTATCTCTGTTGGTCCGTAAAGATTAACAAACATTGCATCCGGATACTGCACTCTCCATGCATTAAGATGCTTTATAGGCATAACCTCTCCGCTGAACATAATCTTGTTAAGTGAAGATGGTCTCTTATACTCGAATCCATTAAGAGTTGTTACAATACATAACGCTGATACAGCCCATATAATAGTTGTAACCTTTCTGTCATCAAGGAAATCAAGAAGCTTGGTTGGAAATGAGAAGCACATCTTAGGAATAAGCTGTAAGGTTGCGCCTGTCTTTAAACTTGAATATATATCCTTAACTGATACATCAAAGTCAAAAGGTGCCTGATTACCTATAACATCCTCATTAGTAATTCCAAATGTTTCTGTAAAACAGTCAATAAAATCTATTGTTGAACGGTGATTAACTATAACTCCTTTAGGAACACCTGTCGACCCTGATGTAAATATTGAATACAATGGATCTGTATCAAGTGCCTGTTCTCTTATCTTTTCCAGTCTCTCCTGAGCCTCTGAATCCACAGCCTGTCCGTCATACTCTTCAAGCAATTCGTCAAGATTAATAATCTCGCCCTGAAATCCGAGCTTTTCTGCTTTCTTGGCTGACTTATTATCCACAACCAGAATATCTGCCTGAATCGTATCTAATATAAGATTAATTCTCTCAACCGGATGAGTTGTATCAAGCATACAGTAATATCCGCCTGCATACACAATTCCCATAAATAAAGATAATGTATTACATGTCTTATCCATATACACAGGAACTCCCTGTGTAGGCTTAATCTTAAGCGAAAGGCAGCTTCCTATGAACTTTGCCTGATTCATAAGCTGTGTATAAGTAAGTTCATTATTCATATCCGCACACGCTGTCTTTTCCCCATACATTCTCTGTGAGTTTTCAAGAAACTCTAATACATTCTTTTCCATTACCTTCTCCTTTTACTTCTTATTCTTATCTTTTCTGAATACAAGCAGCTTGCTTATAACATAATTAAGTATAATTACAACTACCTGCGCAATAAACTTTATTAACATACTGTTGAAATGCAGCATAGTAATGAATACAAGAAGAATTATCTCTTCAATTACAAGAGTTAATACTCTTCCACCTGCAAATGAAACTAACTGTTTCATAAATTCTTCCACAGTCTTAGTTGGTGCTGCAAACACCCATATCCTGTTAGTAAAGAATGCAAAAAGTACTGCAAGTACCCATGATATAACATTTGCAATAAGCTCATTAATTCCCATTGCAACATTAAAGAATGCATATGAACCTATACTCACCACTGTTGTAAGTACTCCAAAGAAAAGATACAGAAGTACTTCCTTATACTTCTTATACAATGGTTCAAACACCCTCAGACCCGGCAGATGCATAATCTTATCGAATATATCCGGCTTAGTTTCCTGCATATTATTATCTGTATTGTTACTCATAATTACCTCACTGTTTTTATTGATATAACGCCATACTATTTTATACTTTTATCAATAACAAATCAAGAAAAAGACGCCGTATATAAACGGCGTCCTGAAAATGAATTTATTATTTTGATTCGTTGATAACAATATCATCTGTCTCAACTTCCTTGTTTCTGTTTTCATCAATTCCAAGCTTGTTATTAAGCTTTTTCTTTGCCTTTCTTAAATAAATACCAAGAAATGCACCAACAGCAATTATCACTCCGGCAATAGCCTGAATGGCATAAGTCATAACAGATGGGTCAATGTAACCTGCTACATTTAAATTTAATAATGTCAACATACTTTTTATCTCCTTTTTAATTAAGTTCTTTTTTTAATGCTTCAATCATCTTGTTGTTATCTACATCATTTCTGATTGCAATTCTTATATACTGTTTTCCATCATGTAATTTTGATGTAAGATCCTTTATAAGCAGATAATGATTCTTAAACAGTTTTATCATAAGTTCTTTTGCTGTCATTCCATTAGTTATCTCAATCATAAAATAATTAGCCTGTGATGGGATGACCCTTATACCAGATATCTGCTCCAGTTCATTATAGAACCTTTTTCTTTCTACGCGGAATTTGTCCATTGCAGCTGCATAATCTTTCTTATACTTTTCTGCAACCTGAAGATAATACTCTCCAAATGAATTAATATTCCATATTGCAACATCTTTTTTCATTGCTGCAATCGCTTCTGTATCTGAGGAAACAAGGATTCCAAGCCTCAGTCCCGGTACACCGTATGATTTAGATATACTTTTCATAACATATAATCTGCTATATGTTTCAATAAGTTTCTGTTCTATAAGAGAATTATCCGGTTCATCGGAGAAATCAGCAAACGACTCATCAACCACCAGCTTGATTCCCTGACTGTCTGTCCATTTTATTAACCTTATAATCTCTTCCTTTTTCAGATAATTACCAGATGGATTATCAGGATTAATAATAATAATATTATCTACTTTGTTGCATGTATAGAACTCTATCAGTTCTTCAACCGAATATGTATAATTGTCATTTACCGGTGTAAATACCACTTCGTCTTCAACAGCATATCTGTTAGGATATTCTTCAAATGTAGGTCTGATAACGCCTGTCTTTCCAGAAAAGCTCTCCATAAGAGACTTAATAAGTTCTGCTGCTCCATTTCCAACTATTATGTTGTCTTTATGAACACCAAAATTCTTAGCTGCAAGTAAAGAATTAACTCCCATACCTGAAGGATATTCTGTCAAAAGTGTATCAAAGCTCGCACGCAGTTCATCCTTAAGCTTTTTAGGCGGATAATAAGGATTAACAAGATAACAGAAATCCAACAATCCCGGATATCTCCAGAATCCTCCATATCTTTTATGCATAAGGTTAATTCTTGTCTCATCATCCGGAGCAAAAAGTGTTGTTGCTATATCAAGATCCTGCTCATCGTCTATTTCATACCATTTCTGACCTGATAATCTCATACCTTTAATTCCAGGTGTGTCCAGCATCGTTATAACTCTAAGAACCTGTTCATAATATTCATTTTCTCCCAATGCACTACAATATGCCTCAAGGAAAGGAACATATATATCCTGTGAAAAATGTTTGCTGAATTTGTAGATATTTACAGTTTTATAGTATTCCTCTTTTTCCTTAAAATCAAAGCTCTTTCCTGGAACAAATGCAACAATATTATCATATTCGTCAAGCTTTACACATGTACCATCCATCCAGCTCTCATATTTATCTACCATGGCAAGTGTATCTCTCGGATCTTTTACAAGTTCATCAATTGCAGAATCCTCAATAATTACATCTGATTCAAAAAGCAGAGTATCTTCTTCCATAAGATAATTCTTTGCCAGTGCAAGTGAATAAATATTGTTTGTCTTATCATATACCGCATTGTCAACATATGAAATTGGTGTCTTAATTCCCAATGTCGCTATATAATCAATCAGCTTCTGTCCTTCATAGCCCACAACAATCACTATTCTTGAGAGATGTTGTTTCTCAAGCTGATGCAAAAGCCTGTCTATAAGTGATACTCCATTAACCTTTACCATACATTTGGTATTATTCTGGGTAAGTTCTTTTAAACGCTTTCCCATTCCTGCTGCCAAAATAATTGCCTGCATAATCCCCTCCTATAATCTGACTCTACTCTTGTTCCTTATGTCGTTTAATTGCTTTTTGAATTTCCTGAATAATATATTTAGCTCCAACCGATGCACTACTGCCAAGATTATACACATATTCTTTAACAAATCGGTCTATGCTGTCCTTATATGTATCAGAAGCTGCCAGCATCTTTGCTGCTGTATCAGCTGTCTTATCAATTTCATCAAGCTTAAGTACTCGCCCGATTTCATATCTCATCCATATATTAAGTGGCTCAATTCCAATCTTTTTGTATTCAGGATTCATTATCTTCATTGGTGTATCAATAAAAAGAACCGGCTTACATGTAGTATAAGCATATTCATATGCTATACCTGACCAGTCTGTAATCATAAGATCTGCCTCAAAAACAGTACTGTTTGATGAAAAATCAGTCTGAATCTCTATATCTGTATCATCCTTATATCTTTCTTTAAGTCCTTCCATCTTCTCAGGCATATGTCTTACATGCTGTGGGTGTGGTCGGACTGTAATCTTATAACCATGTCCCTTAAGATTATCAAGTATGTCCTCAAGACAGCTGTCTACAATATTATCTTTCTGCCATGATGGAGCAATAAGTATTGACTTAATATCATTTTCCTTCTTTGGCATCTTTGCATAATCCTCACGCATCTCATCAAGCAATGAATATCCCCACTCAACAAGCTCCTTCTTAGGAAGATTATACACTTCTTCAGTTTTTTCTATTTCTTCTTTCTGAATCTTTCCTGTACATAATACAGAATCATAGTGATCCATTGAACCGGTTCGCATTGTCATATTAAGGCTGTCCATGCCATGAGGAACGTAAACATAATTAATATCTTTTCTGATATAACTTCTCTTAATGTGATAATTCTCAATATCAGGCATAGTCATAACAACAACGTCTGCATCCATCTTCATCATAAGTGTTATAAGTTTCTTTTCCCCTATATAATAAGGCTTAATCTTACTTTCTTTTTCTGCAATTCTGAATATCTGATCATCAGGATCACTTGTTACATAATGAATTGTAATATTCGTATTGTTAAGTATGTATTCAATTATACCTTTAAAATACTTATAGAAACCTGAGCCCTCTGAATAGAAGACAAGATGTTTATTAACAACAGAGAAAAACTTTTTATAATCAGCTTTTTCTCTCTTAATATCTTCTTTGTTTCTTTTACCTTTTTTCGTACCAAGAGCTTCAATCTCTGCAAGTTCTTTCTTAGTTTCCTCAAGAGCCTCATAATCAACGTAATTCTTAGGATTAATCGCCCAGTTAAGAAGATATAACTGAAGAATTGCAAATATGTTGCTGGCAGTCCAGTAAAGAGCTACTCCTGCATATACAAAGCATCCTAAATATAACGACAGACCTACTGAAAATATCATCATACCATACTTATTAAGCTTACTCTGTTCTGCCTGTAATACGTTACTTGCATTCTGTGCAACACATAAAAGCCATGCTGATACACCTGCTATAATTGGTGTAATTATTGATAATCCCCACTGTTTTGTGGTAATCCATGTAAGGTCATAACCACAGAACTTCATGTTCGCAACACCTTCATTAATTCCGTCTTTGATAACTGCAACAACTCCAAGCAGAAGTATTATCTGTATAATAAGAGGTATAAGTGATGCCAGTGGATTATATTTTTCTTTTTTATAAAGCTTAGACTGTTCCTCTGCTATCTCATCCTTATCCCCATAATGCTTAATAAGAATCCTGTTAATATCAGGCTGCATCTTAACCATTTTAATTGAATTCTTCTGTACCCAGATTGATACAGGTAAGAGAACAATCTTACTTATCAGAGTGAATAATATAATTGCCAATCCATAATCATGCAGTAATTTGTAACAAAAATTCATTACATAACCTAAGGCTGTCGATAATATTTCCATAAATAACTCCTCTTTTGAAGATTTTATTGATTGTGTCAGAATCATCCAACACAATAATTAATCATATCACTTATTATCAATTATTGAAAGGTGTTTTTACATATCCGATATACTTTTTTTACATACCCAATATAAATTTTACATGTTTTGCACACAAAAAAGGACACTGTTCTTACATAATACAGTGTCCTTTTAATATTATTTATTTCAAAAGGTACTCAGCATATTTAACTGCCATGTCTCGCCAGTTCTCCAATGCCTCTCCCATGTCTGCACCACATGATTCCCTGTACATAGCCCATACAAACCAGTAGTACGCAATAATAGCAACATATGCCATATAATGAAATCTTGTTGTCTCATTATAATCTTCCTGAAGGTATTCCTTTATGAATTCCTCAGCCTTATCAAAATCATACATGGCATCAACCACATAATATCCAACATCAATTCCCGGGTCAGAATATCCAGAATACTCCCAGTCAATAAGTATGACACTTCCATCCGGTCTTATCATCCAGTTTGGCTTATATGTATCGCCATGACAGAAACATTTTTCAACTCCATCTGCTAGAGTCATCTTATACAACTGTCCTATGTTGTTCTTAAGTCCTTCATATTGAACGAAGCACACAGGATCTTTCTTCTCAAGAAGCTTCTCCATATCAAGTGCATCTTCCCATGGCTTCATTCCATAATCAGCTGTTATATCTGCCTTATGCAGCTTTCTTAAAACTGCCAATATCTTCTTAGAGTCCTCAAATGATTCATAATCAGGCTCTCTGAATTCCGGAATGAATACTGATATCTTCCAGCCCTCATTAACATCTGCATATATGTATGTAGGATCTACACCAGCTTCTTTAGCTTTAATAAGTGATTTTTTTTCATTTCTTCTATTGATTATGCTTTCTGTTCCATCGCCTGGATGCCTGTATATATAATCAACTCCGTCAATCTTGAATATAAATGATGTGTTGGTCATTCCTTCGCTTACATTTCTGAAATCAATTATATCCTCCTCATCACATCTGAATACAAGCTTGATATTCCTTATAATCTCACTATGTGTATGTCCAAGATACTGTGAATCAAACTTTCTAAGCTCATCAAAATAATCAAATTCAAATATATTACCCGGAAGATATTCCTTAAAATAAATATCAGGCATTTCATCCAGCTTATCCTTTACAAGAATCTCCCAATAGCAGTTATTATATATTCCAGATTCCCGGACAGCCTCAACCTGATTAATAAATGCTTCTGAGAATTCTTTTCTCCAGAATGAATGTCCCATAAGAACATAGCCATCAATCTTATTATCCTTAGCAATTCTTGTTATCTTTCCAAATCCATCAGCTCTTGCATATACTTCATCCGTTGTTTCCTTTCCATAATAACCTGAATAAAATGTATGATATTCAAACTGATTAAAAGGATTCTCGATATAATAACTGTCACTTACGCAT
>OHEU01000393.1_pt1 | contig 27082 bp, 18 predicted proteins | sample 1567341 | NCBI WGS metagenome assembly OHEU01 (sample SAMEA3879524, study PRJEB24766) | human gut metagenome | biome: human-associated habitat; feature: feces | place: USA | collected 1985/1987 | reverse complement strand
TCTAATCTGTACAACTGACATATATTAAAAATATCAATAAATGCAGAAAGTCCCCATATAAGAAATGATATAATAAGTATTTTTAATAATTTAACAGCCTTTACCCTGCTTCTCTCTTTTGAAGTGTTAAGAAAAGCTATCATATGGCATCTTTTTTCATATGCATATTCACCTGATATTATGAGAATAAGAAATATTACGCATACAAGATTCTGACTTTCCGTGTTCTGATATTTCCTTGAGCCAAATATATCCTCATAAGTAGCGGGATTTACAATTCTCGCTTCTATCCCTTTTTCCTCACTAACTTTTCTTACATAATTCAGACAATTCTGCATATTTTCAAGAGTCTGACTTGCTTCACGGAATTTATATTTATAATTAGCATCTGTCTCTGATTTTTTTCCTAACTCTTCGACAGCATTACGACATTCCTCAATATATGCTTCACACTCTTTATCTCCAGTATTTCCACTAAACATAGAATAAAAATTATTCATTGAGAAATCCGTATTACTGTAATCAACACCTCTGTACATTCTGCATGATATCAATACCACTTTTGATGCAGGAAAGAAATATGCTATTGTGGGCGCATCCGGCAGTGGGAAATCCACGCTTCTGAATCTGCTTATGGCAAGCCACGGGAATTACTCCGGGAAGATCTGTTACGATGGGCATGAAGTGAAAAAGATCAGCAGCGAATCGTTATATGACATTGTTTCTATGATCCAGCAGAATGTCTTTGTTTTTAACGCTTCGATCCGGAATAATATCACAATGTTCCGTGAGTTCCCAACGGCAGAGGTCGATCGGGCCATCGAGCTCTCCGGTTTGTCGACGCTGATCGCCGAGCGCGGGGAGGATTATCTGTGCGGCGAAAACGGCAGCGGGCTGTCGGGCGGGGAGAAGCAGCGCATCTCCATCGCCCGCGCCATCCTGAAGAACCCGCCCGTGCTCATCCTCGACGAGGCCACCTCTGCCCTCGACACCGAGAGCGAGCGACTGGTGCAGGACGCCCTCTTCCGACTGATGAAGGCACGCACGACCATCGCCGTGGCCCACCGCCTCTCGACCATCAAGAATGCCGACGAGATCTGCGTGCTCCACGAGGGGCGCATCGTGGAGCGTGGCACCCACGACGAACTGATAGCACTGGACGGCTATTACAAGAAGCTGCACGACATGCAAGAGATATAACACGCTCGATCCTATTGACAGCATGACCTTATTATATTATATAAGATATAGGGCCAATTGGTGATAGGACACAGGCGATAACAACCATCAAGTATTGATAGCGATGAGAAAGATACTCAAGAGTGATTTAGGGCCGGCGGTGGCGGTAGTCCTCGACCTGCTGGTAGCCTATTTGTTTTTCATCCTGGCCCGTGTGGCCTTCCTCGTGGAAAACCGCACGCTCTTTGCCGACACGCTGGCCGACGGCAACCTGGCACGCATCTTCCGGGGCGGCCTCCTCTTCGACACCTCGGCCATCTTCTACATCAACGCCTTGTGGCTCGTGCTGATGCTCTTCCCCCTGTGGCTGAAGGAAGCGCGCCTGTGGCACAAGGTGCAGCGCTGGATCTTTGTGGTGGCCAACGGACTGGCCTTTGCCATCAACCTGGCCGACTCGGTCTATTACCCGTTCACGATGCGACGCACGACGACCAGCGTCTTCCGCGAGTTTGACAATGAGAACAACCTCGGAGGCATCTTCCTCTCCGCCGTCCTCGACCACTGGGTGCTCGTACTGCTGGGCGTGGCTGCCTTCTTCGCCCTCTACTTTCTCTACGTCTCCCCGCGCACGGACTACCGCGACTTTCTCACGGGCCGCCAGCGGCTGCGCTTTGCGGGAATCAACTTCGTGGCCCTGGCCCTGGCTGCCGTGGGCAGCGTGGCTGGCATCAGGGGCGGCCTGCAGTCGGGTGTGCGCCCCATCACGGTCAGCAACGCCGACCAATGGGTGGAGCGGCCCAAGGAGGCAGCGCTGGTACTGAACACTCCCTTTGCCCTGCTGCGCACCATCGGCAAGAACGTCTTCTCCATCCCCGACTATTACGCATCCGTCGAAGAGGCCGCAAAGGTCTTCGACCCCATCCATCCCGCCACGAAGGCACAACCCCATCGCAAGAACGTGGTCATCCTGATTGTCGAGAGTTTCGGCCGCGAGTATATCGGGGCTTTCAACAAAGACCTGGAGGGAGGACGATACAAGGGCTATACGCCCAACGTGGATCAGTTGATCGCCAAGAGTTGCGTCTTTGAGTATTCCTTTGCCAACGGCCATAAGAGCATCGACGGAATGCCCTCGGTCTTGTGCAGCATCCCGATGTTTGTGGAACCGTTCATCCTCACGCCCGCCTCGATGAACACCTACACGGGCCTTCCTGGCCTCCTGGCGCGCTGGGGCTACGACACGGCCTTCTTCCACGGAGCCAACCGCGGGTCGATGGGCTTCCTGGCCTTTGCCAAGAAGATCGGCTTCAAAAACTACTATGGCCGCCAGGACTATGCCGCCGACCCGCGCTTCGGAGGCGACAAGGACTTCGACGGCAACTGGGGTATCTGGGACGAACCCTTCATGCAGTACTACTGCACGAAGATGGGAGAGATGAAGCAGCCCTTCATGACCGCCATCTTCACCGTCTCAAGCCACCACCCCTTCGTCATTCCCAAGGAGTACAAGACGGTCTATAAGGAGGAGGGGCTCCCCATCCACAAGTGCATCCGCTACACCGACCATGCCATCGGCCGCTTCTTCGCCTCCGCCTCGAAGCAGCCGTGGTTCAAGAACACGATCTTCGTCCTCACCTCCGACCATACCAACCAGACGGACCACCCCGAGTATCAGTCGGCCATCGGTGGCTTCTCGGCGCCCATTATCATCTACGACCCGTCGGGTGAGATACGGCCCGGCATGCGCTCCGCCACCGTGGCCCAGCAGATCGACATCCTGCCCACCATCCTCGGCCAACTGGGCTACGACAAGCGCTATCTGAGCTTCGGCTGCGACCTCCTCCACACCCCCGCCCAGGATACCTATGCCGTCAACTATGTCGATGGCATCTACCAATATGCCAAATACGGCTACGTCCTCCAGTTCGACGGCCAGCGCGTGCGGGGCGTCTATGCCCTCAGCGACCGTCTGATGCGCCACAACCTGCAGGGCAAGGTGGCCGTGGAAGGCAAGATGCTGCAGGAGTTGAAGGCCATCATCTACGAGTATATGTTCCGGATGGTGAACGACCAGCTGCGGACTTCCTAATCCCTTGAGCCTACATTACCCTACAGAAGAAAACAGAAAAAGAAGATGAGAATAGGATATGACGCGAAGCGCATCGTGAGCAATGGGACCGGGCTGGGCAGCTACGGCCGCACGCTGATCAACTCGCTGGCAGCCCTGGAGGGCGACGACGAACTGCTGCTCTATGCTCCCGACGAGGGACGCAAGGAGTGGCGGGAGCAGGTACGCCTGCGCGAAGGCGTGCGCTTCGTCTATTCGGACCGGAAACACGGCCTGGGCAAGAGTCTGTGGCGAAGCCACGGCATCGTCGAGGACCTGCGGCGAGACGGGGTCTCCCTCTACCACGGACTGAGCGGCGAACTGCCCGTAGGACTTCGCAAGGCCGGCATACCGGGCATCGTCACCATCCACGACCTCATCTTCATGCGCCATCCCGAATACTACCACGCCATCGACGCCTGGATCTACAAGCGCAAGTTCTACCAGACGCTCCGCGAGGCCGACCGCATCATCGCCATCAGCGAGCGCACGCGCCAGGACATCATCGACCTGGGCGGCTTCCCCAGCGATCGCATCGACCTCGTCTATCAGAGCTGCGACACACGCTACCGCCTCCTCCGCTCGGAGGACGAACTGCAGAAGGTCCATGCCGAATATGACCTTCCGCCACGCTACATCCTCAACGTCGGCACGGTGGAGGAGCGCAAGAACGTCCTCCTGGCCGTGAAGGCGCTGGAGAAGTTGCCTGCCGACCTGTCATTGATCATCGTCGGCCGCCAAACAAAATATGCCGAGAAGGTGAAGCGCTACATCCGTCGCCATCAGCTGGACCAGCGCGTGCGCTTCCTGCAAGGCGTGCCCAATAGCGTCCTGCCCGCCATCTACCAAATGGCCGAGGCCTTTGTCTATCCGTCGCGCTACGAGGGCTTCGGCATCCCCGTCATCGAGGCCATCCAGAGCGGCCTGCCCGTCGTGGCAGCCACAGGGTCCTGCCTGGAAGAGGCGGGAGGACCCGACAGCTTCTATGTGGATCCCGACGACAGCGAGGGCCTACGCGAAGCTATCCTCAAGGCCATCGCCCAGCGCGACCACCTCGTGCCCAAAGCGCAGGAGTATATCCGCCGTTTCGAGAATGGCGACGTAGCACGACAGGTCCTCGACTGCTATCAAAGAATGGATCTGACGTAGAAGCCGTAACTACCTTTGCCTGGATGATAGACAACCAGTAGGCATTCCACCCCCGGCCTGCTTAGAGATACTGCTGCAGGATGCCCCAGACGGCCACGATATGGCAGAGACTTCCCGCAAGGACGAAGAAATGGAAAACGGTGTGGGAATAGCGGCGGCGGTGGAGGGAATAGAAGACCGCACCCGTGACAAACATCACACCCTCGGCAATGATCCACGCCACCGACGAGACCTCGACGGCATGGAGAAGAGGCTTGAAGGCCACGAGCACGCTCAGTCCCATGCCCACATAGGTGAGCGTCTCGATATTGCTATGGGGCTTCAACTTGCGTAGCGAACTGATCGTTCCACCGATGGCACACGTCCATACGAAGGCAAAGAGCAGCCATCCCCACGGCCCTTCGCCACGGAGCGCCACCAGCGTGATGGGGGAATAGCTACCCGCGATATGCCAATAGATGGCAGCATGGTCCCACTTGCGCAGCCGCTCCTTCCACGGACTGGTGGGACGCAAAGCGTGGTAGCTGGTCGAGGCGACATAGCTGCCCACCATTCCCAGCAGATAGAGCGACACGCCAAACGTGGCCCAACCGTCCTTGACACGGAAGCACCAGTACAGAAAGACCATGCCGAAGGCCATGCCCAGCAATATGCCCGCAGCATGGCTCCAGCTGTTCCACAACTCCTCTCGATGGGTATAGAATGGCTTCATCAATATCTTGTATTATCAAGTTGGCTTGGTGCGGCGAAGACCCAGGGACTACCGCTCGCACATCCTGCACGACGGTTCAGAGAGGCCCACCTGGCGGCGAAACCTCATCAACTATCTAGGACATAGATTTTAGGTTGCAAAAATAAGGATTTATATTCATACCCGCAAACTACAGGGCAGCTTTTCCACCCTACAGACCACAACACCTCATACAAGAAAAGGCTTATCTGTCTGCGCACACTACTCCCCCTCAAGTCTGAAGCACGTCTTTTTTTTGGTGTTTTTTACACTTAAGCGAAAGATTTCCTGTTATATTATACGCTATTTGCGGAAATTTTAGTATTTTTGCCCTCAGATTGTAGCTATCAAATAACGATCGAACTATTATATATTCAAAAAAACTCAATACAATTTAAATATAGTGATTTTATGGACAAACTCCAATCCAACATGTTGAAAGGCATCATCGTCTCGGCGATATGCTTAGCACCGCTACCTATCAGCGCGGCCACGCCCCCTACGGCCAAGGCTGCTGCCACGGTGGCGCAGGACGACGGCAAGACCGTTGGCGGAACGGTGCTTGACGAGAACGGCGAGCCCGTCATCGGTGCCACCGTGACGGTCAAAGGCACAAACCTTGTCACAGTAACCGACATCGACGGCCGCTTCGAGTTGAAAGTACCCAACGGTAGCATCCTCTCCGTGAGCTACCTTGGCTACACTACGGCAGAAGTGCCCGCCACGGGAGAGAACCTTACCATCTCGCTGAAGCCCGACGAGCGCCAGCTGGCCGAAGTCGTGGTGACAGCCTTGGGCATCCGCCGTTCGGAGAAAGCCCTGTCGTACAATGTGCAACAGGTGAACAGCGAGCAGCTGACCACGGTGAAGAGTGCCAACTTCATGAACTCGCTGGCCGGCAAGGTGGCGGGTGTCAACATCAATGCCTCGTCGGCAGGTGTGGGCGGTGCGACCCGTGTGGTGATGCGTGGTCCTAAGTCCATCAACCAGAGCAACCAAGCCCTCTACGTCGTAGATGGTGTGCCCATCAACAACCGCAACAACGGCGAGACGGGAAGTATCTACTCCACCCAGCCGGGTAGTGAGGGCATTGCCGACATCAACTCTGAGGACATCGAGTCCATCAGCGTGCTCAGCGGTCCTGCCGCTGCTGCCCTCTATGGTTCCGCTGCCGCCCAGGGTGTCATCATGATCACCACCAAGAAGGGCAGCAAGGGCCGCGTGCAGGTGACGATCTCCAACAGTAGCCAGTTCCTCAGTCCGTTCAAGATGCCTGAGTTCCAAAACAGCTACGCCAACCGTCCTGGCGAGGTACGCTCCTGGGGCGAGAAGGGCGGTTCGCCCTATGGTGGCTTCGAACCGGAGGACTTCTTCAACACGGGCACGAACATCCAGAACAACGTCGCGCTGACCGTCGGCAACGACCGCAACCAGACCTACCTCTCCGTAGGTACGACCAACGCACGCGGTATCATCCCCGACAACAAGTACAACCGCTACAACTTCACGGTGCGCAACACGACAAAGTTCCTGGACGACAAACTGACGCTCGACTTCAGCCTCAGCTACGTCAACCAGAACGACCGCAACCTCATGGCGCAGGGTCAGTACTTCAACCCGCTCGTGCCGCTCTACCTCTTCCCGCGTGGCGAGAGCTTCGACGCCATCCGCACCTTCGAGGTCTGGGACGCCTCACGCGGCATCTATGTGCAAAACTGGAACTTCGGCGACGCGCTCCAGATGCAGAACCCCTACTGGGTGGCCAAGCGCATGAACCGCATCAACCACAAGCACCGCTACATGACCAACGCCAGCCTGAAGTATCAGATCACCCCCTGGCTCGACGTGACGGGACGTCTGCGCTTCGATCGCACCAACACGAAGTTTGAGGATCAGCGCTACGCCTCCACCATCAATCTCTTCGCCCACAGCCCCTACGGCTTCTACAAGTATGAGAACGTGGCCGACCAGGCTCTCTATGGCGACTTGATGGCCAACATCAACAAGACGCTGGGCGATTTCTCCATCGGCGCCAACATCGGTGGTTCGTTCCAACGCACGCAGTATGAGGACGAGGGCTACCAGGGCGGCCTCAAGGCTCCGTCCAACCTCTTCACCCCCAACGCCATCGACTATGCGGCTGCCACCAACGACAACCGCCCCATCTATGGCTTCAACAAGCACTACATCAACTCCCTCTTCGCCAATGCCGAGCTGGGCTGGAAGAGCATGCTCTTCCTCACCCTCACGGGCCGCAACGACTGGGACTCCGCCCTCGCCGGCACAAAGCACGAGTCGTTCTTCTATCCGTCGGTGGGTATGTCAGCCATCATCTCCCAGATGGTGCAGCTGCCGGAGTTCATCAGCTACATGAAGGTGCGTGGCTCTTGGGCCTCTGTGGGTTCTGCCATCAGCCCCAACATCGCCTCCCGCTGGCGCTACGAGTACAATCCTGCCTCGCAGAGCTACTCCACCGTCACCTACAAGTTCCCCGAGACGTTCTATCCTGAGCGCACCAACTCTTGGGAGGCTGGTCTGACGGCCCGCTTCTTCGACAACGCCCTCACTCTCGACGTCACGTTCTACCAGTCCAACACGCGCAAGCAGACCTTCCTCCGCCCGATCACGGTCGGCGAGGGCTACAGCAAGGAGTACGTGCAGACGGGTAACGTGCGCAACCGCGGTCTTGAGCTCTCTCTCGGCTACAACAAGACGTGGGGCGACTTCACCTGGAACAGCTCGCTCACCTACAGCATGAACCGCAACAAGATCATCGACCTACTTGAAGACCCGAACGAGGTGATCAGTCAGGCCGGCCTCAACGGCGCCAACGTCATCCTCAAAAAGGGCGGCACGATGGGCGACGTCTATACCTACACTGACTTCGCACGCGACAACGAGGGCAACATCGCACTCGACGCCAGCGGCAACGTGATGCGCCAGACGCTCTCCAACCCGAAGTATTGCGGCTCCGTGCTGCCGAAGGGCAACATCGGCTTCAGCAACGACTTCACCTGGAAGGGCCTCAACCTGGGCTTCCTCGTCACGGCTCGCTTAGGCGGCATCGTGCTGAGCCAGACTCAGGCCCTGCTCGACTACTATGGTGTCTCCCAGGCCACGGCCGATGCACGCGAGGCAGGTGGCATCGCCGTCAACACGGGCATGGTGTCGGCCGAGAGCTACTACAGCGTGGTAGGCGGCGACAACCCGATCTGGTCCGAGTATATCTACAGCGGCACCAACGTCCGCCTGCAGGAGGCTCATATCAGCTACAACCTCCCGCGCAAGTGGCTCGGCGGCATGGACCTCACGGTGGGTCTGACGGCCAACAACCTCTTCATGATCTACTGCAAGGCACCGTTCGATCCCGAGACCACTGGTTCCACGGGCACGTTCTACCAGGGCTTCGACTACTTCATGCAGCCCAGCCTGCGCACGCTCGGATTCAACATTAAGCTGAAATTCTAATCATACATATATAAATAAGGAAGAATATGAAAGCAAAGATATTCAAGGTCACCGGCCTCTCCCTCATCGCGGCCTCAGCCCTGCTCATCACGGGTTGCACGGCAGACTTCGAGGAGGCCAACCGCCCGGGCGACAAGACTTCGTCCGAGGAGCTTGGTCGCGACAACTACAGCACCGGCTCGTTCCTTGTGCAGATGCAAAACGAGGCGTTTCCCGAGCAGGAGAACACCTACCAGATGAACCAGGACCTCATCGGCAACTACCTGGGCCGCTACTTCACCTATGCCAACAACGGCTTCGCGGGCAACAACTTCGTCCGTATGAACGCCCCTGTGGGCTGGGTGCGCTACCCGTTTGCCGACAGCATGCCCAAGACGGTGTCGGCCTTCAATGAGATCGTACGCCTCACGGGCACGGAGAGCCTCAGCTACGCCTGGGCACTGATCCTCCGCGCGCAGTCGTTCCTCCGCCTGACGGATATGTACGGTCCGCTGCCCATCGGCGCCGAGGAGGAGCCCAACGCCTACTCCTCACAGCAGAAGGTGTACCACACGCTGGTGGCCGACCTCGACAAGGCCCTCGGCATCATCACCCCGATGATCCAGGCTGGCGGTGGCACGCTCACGCAGTTCACCAACTCCGACAAGGTCTATGACGGCGACTTCACGAAGTGGGTGAAGTATGCCAACTCCCTCAAGCTCCGCATGGCCATCCGCATGCGCCTGGCAGAGCCCGAGTATGCCCGCACCGTGGCCGAGCAGGCTGTGGCCGACGGCGTCATCACGTCCAATGCCGACAACGCCACGATCCTCAACGTTCCCAACGGTCTGTACAAGACCTCTGTGGAGTGGGGTGACAGCCGTGCCTGCGCCGACATCGAGAGCTACATGACGGGCTACAACGATCCGCGCCTGACGCAATACTTCAGCACCCCCGCCACCCCGGGCGACCGCGCCATTATCGGTTGCCGCGCTGGAGCGAAGATCGGTAACAAGTCTGTGGCCGATGCCATCTATTCCGCTGCCAAGGTGACTCAGGACACCCGTGGCATCTGGATGACGGCTGCCGAGATGGCGTTCTGTCGCGCTGAGGGCGCGCTGGCTGGCTGGAACATGGACGGCACGGCAGAGGCGCTCTACAACGAGGGCATCACGCTCTCCTTCGAGCAGTGGGGTGCCAGTGGCGCCGCCGACTACATTGCCAACAGCACCGCCACCCCCGCCGACTATGTCGATGCTGCCGACGGCTATGGCCAGGCCCACGCCAAGATGTCGTCCATCACCGTGAAGTGGGACGACAACGCCTCCGCCTCCGAGAAGATGGAGCGCCTGATGGTCCAGAAGTGGATTGCCCTCTTCCCCGACGGCCAAGAGGCCTGGAGCGAGATCCGCCGTACGGGCTACCCGAAGGTCTTCCCCTCGGCACAATCCACGGCCTACGACCTCACCGTGCCCAACCGTCTTCCGTTCGACTACATGGAGCCGGTCAACAATCCCGACAACTATCAGAAAGCCGTGCAGCTGCTCGGCGGTCCTGATACCTACGCTACCAAGATGTGGTGGCAGAAGTAGCATACATCATTCATAAAAGACTATAAGCAATGAAAGATTTGTTCAAAATACTGTTGGTGGCCGTAGGCATTTCGGTATTCATCACCGCCTGCGACACCGACGCCGAGATCAAAGACCCAGCCAACCTGACCGATCCCGACCGCTCCGAGCAATACTACGAGCAGCTGCGGGCATACAAGCAGACCGACCACCCCGTGGCCTTCGGCTGGTTTGGCAACTGGGTAGGTGCGGGCGCATCGCTCGAGAACTCCCTCCGCGGCCTCCCCGACAGTGTCGATTTCGTCTCCATCTGGGGCAACTGGCACTCGCTCAACGACGTTCGCAAGGCCGATCTGGCCTATGTGCAGCAGAAGAAGGGCACGCGTGCGCTGATCTGCTTCATCGTGGCCAACGTGGGCGACCAGCTCACCCCGGAGGGCATCGACCCCATCGAGTACTGGGGTGAGGGCGAGCAGGGCATCCGCCGCTACGCCAACGCCATCTGCGACACCATCGACAAGTATGGCTACGACGGCTTCGACTACGACTACGAGCCCCACTACGGTTCTCCGGGCAATATCTCCCGAGGCCGAGAAGGTGTTCATCGAGGAGCTGGGCAAGCGCATCGGCCGCAAGTCGGGCACGCAGAAGCTGCTCGTCATCGACGGCGAGCCGCAGAGCATCAACCCCGAGCTGGGCGATTACTTCAACTACTTCATCGTCCAGGCCTATGCCTGCTCGGGCGACGCCAACCTCGACGCACGCCTCAGCGGCACGATCCGCAACTTCGACGGCGTGCTCACCCCGCGCGAGGTAGCCAAGCGCTACATCGTCACGGAGAACTTCGAGAACTATGCCCCCGCTGGTGGCGTGCCCTTCATCGACCGCAACGGCAACGACATGATGAGCCTGGAGGGCATGGCCCGCTGGATGCCCCTGGTCGACGGTATGCTCTCGCCCAAGGGTGGTGTCGGCACCTACCACATGGAGTACGAGTACAATGCCGGCAAGCAGCCGTCCTACCCTGCCCTGCGCAAGGCCATCCAGATCATGAATCCGGCTGTCAAGTAGTATCATTCCTCTAACAAAAGTTCAAAACAATGCGTATCAACAGCAAATCCATACTCGCAGGAATGGCCCTGGGCGCCCTGCTGCTCACGGGCTGCAACGACGCCGAGTACGACACCTTGTCGAACCAGGCCTATATCCTGCAAACCAACACCAACGCCAATAGTTCGTTGAAACTCACGGTGGGTGCGGAAGTGGCTACGACCACGCTCAACGTGCGTCTGAGCGACGTGGCCAACGTCGAGAGCCGCTACCGCCTGGTCTATGACACCGCCGTGGTCAATGAGTACAACCGTCTCAACGAGACGCCGTACGCGTCGCTGCCGCAGGAGTCGTTCTCGCTCTCCTCCGAAGAGACCACCATCGAGGCTGGCGCCTCCGTGTCAACGCCCATCACGCTGACCGTGCCGCCCTATAGCGAGGCGCTGAAGGCCTCGGGCAAGAAATATGCCATCGGCTTCCGTCTGGAGAACACCAGCGGCAACGCCTCGGTGCTTCCCTCGGGCAGCAAGATCGTCTATATCCTCGACCAGGTCGTCATCCAGCCTGTCGTGGTGCTCGACCAGAGCCACTACGTCAGCCAGAACCTCGTGAAGAACTATCCGCTCACGGAGTGGACGGTGGAGATGAACATCAATAAGCACGTCCTCTACACGGAGGTGGGCCGTGGCAACAACCAGGCCATCTTCGGTGCGGGTCCCGACGAGATCTATATCCGCTTCGGCGACGCCCCCATCGAGGGCAACCGCCTGCAGATCAAGACGCAGGGCACGCAGATGAACTCCCTGGCCCTCTTCAACGAGCACACGTGGTATCACCTCGCGTTCGTCTGCACGGGCACGAAGCTCTACCTGTACGTCAACGGTCAGCTCGACAACTCGATGGACCTGCCTGGCAAGACGACCAACGTGAACAGCATCAACATCTGCAGCCCCTCTACCTACTGGCTCGGCAACGCCATGTATAGCGAGGTGCGCTTCTGGCAGAGAGCCCGCTCACAGGCCGAGATTGCCAACAACATGTACGCTTGCGACCCGACCACGCCGGGCCTCATCACCTACTACAAGATGAACGAGGGCGAGGGATACTCCTTCCGCGACGCCTCCGGCAACGGCAACAATGCCGAGACCAACGGCCAGGCTGTGCCCGAGTGGATCCAGGATGTGAGAATCGACGGCAAATAGTAAATAAAGATAGATTATGAAAACGAAGTATTGCTTATTATTCGCCATACCTCTCGCCCTGGCCGCCTGCCAGAGCGAGCCGGAAGTGGGAGACCTGCTCTATCCCGCTACCCCCGAGACCTACGAGGCGAAGGTCTATATCAATGAGACTGCCATGCCGGGCAACCAGCACACCACCAAGGTGCTGCGCACGCCCTACGGCGTTCAGGCCCAGGCCGACACGGTGAGCTTCTACGTTCGCCTCACCAAGCCCGTGGCCCAGGACGTGACGGTCGGCGTGGCCCAGGTTGACTCCTTGGCTGCCGGCTTTGCCGACGATGCCACGGCCCTGCCTGCCAAGTTCACCTCGGTCGTCACGCCGAGCGTCACTATCCCTGCGGGCAGCATGGTGTCGTCAGCTCCCGTCCGCGTCGCCCTCACCCACCTCGACGAGGTAGAAGCCTCGGGCGTGGCGCCGATCGCCATCAGCACCATCCAGGGCGAGGCCGTAGCAGGCGCCGACCACCAGGTCTATTATGTCGCCGTCAACTACGAGGAGACGCAGAGCCGCGTGAAGAGCCAGTCCAGCAAGGACCTCAAGGCGCTGACCAAGATCGACGCGTCATCCTACACCGTGACGGTGGGCGGAGCGACCATCGCCGAACTCAACGATGGCGACAAGGAAACCTACTACGTCAACGAGACCCCAGGCAAGTATGAGCTCATCGTCGATCTGGGCGCAGAGAAGCCCGTCTCGGCCTTCGCCTTCCAGTGGGGCTACGAGAAAGGCTACTGCCCGGCTTCCGTCGAGATCCTCACCAGCCTCGATGGTACCAACTGGACCACCATCACCGACGGTTACAACGACGTGGCCTACATCCCCAACACCGCCAGCACGACCTTCCCCTTCGTGCTCTATGAGCCCATCCAGTGTCGCTACGCCAAGGTGCGCCTGGGCGACTGCAGCTACGGTCTCGACTACGGCGACGACTACAACTACCCCGTACTCTCCGAGGTGAGACTCTACCAGTAAGGTAGGCGTTCACCACGACCTATATGACGAAAGGCGTTCTCCCTGGATGGGGAGAACGCCTTTTGTCTTGGTCAGCGCCCAGCTTGAGAAGTATCCAGGTTGATATGCACCCAGCTTGATAAGCACTTAGCTGCCAGCAGCCGCCCGGTTTCCTTGTTTCCTGAGCAAAAAAATTGCGGACACAAAAATTATGTCGTACCTTTGCAGCCATGGCAGACAATATTACCTTCCATCAATACAATAACCTCCACGACATCGAGGACTCCTGGCGGTCGCTGGACCAGCAGGCGGAACGCCTGTCCCTGGGCTACATCCACTACACCTACTACCAGACCTACGAGTGGAACGAGTTTCTGTACCACCACACTCTCCACGGTCTCGGCGCGCTGACCACAGCCATGCGCTACGACCTCGTCCGTGTCGGAGGCCGTCCCGTTGCCATCCTCCCTATGGCCGTCACGCGGTCCTCCAAGAAGGCCCGCATTCCCTCCTGCCGGGTCGGCGGCGTGCTCAATATGGTCTGCCCCTACCCCTACGAGGGTCACGAGGAGGTGATGGAGGCAATAGCCGCTCACCTGCGATCCTCCTGCCAGGGGATGACGCTCAGCCTCGCCGACGTGCCTTGCTGCAGCGCCCTTGCCCGGATCATGCCGACGCTGTCGCCCGATCCCATCGAGCGCACCAGTTTCCACGTCCCCTTGTCGCAGTTTGCCTCCCACGAAGCCTATGTCGCCTCGCTTCCAAAGAACATCTACAAGAACATCCGCAAGGCCTACAACCACCTCACCACCGACGGCAAGACCATGGAGCTGAAAGTCTTCGACCATGCCCATCAGGCACCAGCCCACACGCTGCGCCACCTGTGGCGCTTCTATTTCCGTCGCAAGATGATGTGGCGCTCCCAGAAAGCCAACGCGCTGACCCACCTCACCACCACGCTCAAGGCGATCTACGAGGTGAAGAGCGGATGCGCCACGGCGAGCCTGCGTCAGCTCCCATGCGCCGAGCTCTATGTGCTGGAGATCGACCACCAGCCCGCCTCCTTCATGATCGTGTATCGCCACCGCGACCACCTGCTCATGCCCCGTCTGGCCATCGACACTTCCTTTGGCCGCTATTCGCCCGGCATCCTGCTCATCCTGGAAGCCGCCAAGCGCTGGATGGCGGAGGGTGTCGTCGATTTCGACATGTGCCGCGGCGACGAAAGATACAAAAAGGAAATGGGTGGCATCAACGAACCGCTGTGCCGCATCGAAACCAGGGTGTAGGAATCAAGTCCCTACACCCCGGTCCAATCTTCTCCTATATTCTAGATTCTATCTATTCGATATACTATCTCTTCCTGCGCTTTCCCTTGCCGCCCTTGGCATGCTGCGGCTTGGCATGCTGCGGTTTGCGCTCCTCGCGCGCGCTGTCGGCCAAGACGAAGTCGAGCTGGCGACGCTCCAGGTTGGCCTGCGCCACACGGATGCGCACAGGGTCTCCCAACTGGTAGCAGGAGTGGTGGCGGCGGCCTATGAGCTGGAAGTTCTTCTCGTCGAAGTCGTAGTAGTCGCCGTCGAGGTCTCGGATCGGCACGAGGCCCTCACAGTGGTTCTCGTCGATCTCGCAGTAGATGCCATAGCTCTGCACGCCCGAGATATGGGCGTCAAACTCCTCGCCGACAAATTCTCCCATAAACTCCACCATCTTATATTTGATACTGTCGCGCTCCGCGTTCTGCGCTATCTGCTCCATGTCCGAGCAGTGCTCACACAGCTCCTCATAGTGGTTTTTGTTGGCCGACCGTCCTCCGTCCTGATAGCGGGTGAGGAGTCGGTGCACCATGGTGTCGGGATAGCGGCGTATGGGCGACGTGAAGTGAGTGTAGTAGTCGAAGGCCAGTCCGAAGTGGCCGATGTTGTGGGTGGAGTACTTCGCCTTCATCATCGATCGCAGAGCGATGGTCTGCACGAGTTTGGCCTCGCGGTGTCCGTCCACCTCCTCCATGAGCTTGTTGAGCGCGCGCGCCGTCGCCCCCTTGGTGCTCGTGCTCTTCATCTTGTATCCCAGTTTCGCCGTCAGCTCGCGCAGGTTTTCGAGCTTCTGCGGATCCGGATCGTCATGGATACGATAGGGCAGCGTCTTCGGCTTCTTGCCCTTGCCCGGACAGGCCACGCTCTCTGCCACGGTACGGTTGGCCAGGAGCATAAACTCCTCAATCAGTTTGTTGGCGTCCTTCGACCGCTTGAAGTAGCAGCGGGTGGGTTTTCCCTTCTCGTCGATGTCAAAATGGAGCTCCTCCGTGTCGAAGTTGATGCTGCCATGGCGGAAGCGCTTCTGTCGCAGGCGCTTCGCCAGCGCGTCGAGCATGATGAGCTGCAGCGCGTTCTCGCCCTTGTAGCCCTCCTTGCCTGGTGCGGGCGCAGGCTCTCCCGTGCCGTCCACGACGCCGTTGTCCTCCAGCAGCTGCTGCACCTCGGCGTAGCAGTAGCGTCGGTCGCTACGGATGACGGTGTGGACGATGCGGTAGTTGAGGACGTTGGCCTCGCCGTCGAGGGTGAACACACAACTGTAGCAGAGCTTCTCCTCGTTGGGTCTCAGCGAGCAGATGAAGTTGCACAGTCGCTCGGGCAGCATCGGGATGGTGCGATCGACGAGATAGATGCTCGTGGCGCGCCGTTGCGCCTCCTTGTCGATGATGTCGCCCTCCTTCACGTAGTGGCTCACGTCGGCGATGTGCACACCCACCTCCCAGCGGTTGCCCTCCAGCGCCTTGATGCTCAGCGCGTCGTCGAAATCCTTGGCGTCGGCAGGGTCGATGGTGCAGGTCCAGGTGTCGCGGAAGTCCTCGCGGCGCGCTATCTCCTCGGCCGTGATGCCCGGCTGTATCTTCTCCGCCGCCTGCTCTACGCGCTTCGGATACTGGTAGGGGAGTCCATACTGCACGAGGATGGCGTTCATCTCCACATCGTTGTCGCCCGCTGGTCCGAGCACGTCCACCACCTCTCCGACGAGGTTCTTGTGCTCTGCGTCAGGCCACTGCGTGATACGCACCACGGCGCGATCGCCCGTCTTGCCGCCCTTGAGCCGCTTCTTCGGCACGAGGATATCATGGACGAAGAGCGCCTCCTGTGTGACGAGGAAGGCGATGTCGCGGTCCACGCGCAACTTGCCGGTGAAGGTGTCCTTCTTGCGATGGAGGATCTCCGTCACCATTGCCTCCTTGATATGGTTGCGGCGACGGGCGAGGAACTGCACGCGGACGCGGTCTCCCGTGAGTGCCGACATGGAGTTGCGCTCCGAGACGAAGATCGGCGTGCCGCCATCGTCGGGCAGGAAGGTGTTCTTGCCGTTGGCCTTGCGCTGGAACGTGCCCTCCTGCACCTGTCCCTTCGTGTTGAGCCGATACGCATACTCCCCGTCCTTGGCGAGGAAGTCGTTCCAAGCCATGTCCTCCATGATGTCGAGGGCCAGCATCTTCATCGGATGGGTGGTCAGGCGCAGATTCTTGAACACCTGCTTCATGCTTAGGGTCTCTCCGGGTCGCGACTGGAAGTAGTCTATAAGCACCTCGGCGAGCTGCTTCTTGTTAAGGCGCTTACCGCCTTTTTTTTCTTTTGCCATAGTCGATTGTTTTGTTGGATAGCTGCCCTATGAGGGCCTACGGTCGGTGCTTCTGTTGCTTTTGCCACCATGATAGTCCCCATTTTGGCAACTGTATTGATATGATGGTGGCAAAGTAACAAAAAAAATTGTATCTTTGCAAACGTTTTATGTGAAATTTTGATGAAAAAGATATTAATCACTGGAGCCTCGGGCTTCATCGGGTCCTTTATCGTCGAAGAAGCCCTTCGCCGTGGGCTGGAGACCTGGGCCGCGGTGCGCCCCACCAGTTCGCTCCGCTACCTCCAGGACGCCCGCGTCCATCTCCTCACGCTGGACCTCCAGGACCCCGCGCGGCTCATGGACCAGCTCCGTCCCCATCGCTTCGACTATATCGTCCATGCCGCCGGGGCCACGAAGTGTCAGGACCCCGCCGACTTCTTCCGTGTCAACCGCGACGGCACGCGCCACCTTTTCCAGGCCGTCCGGGCGCTGGCGATGCCCGTGGAGCGCATCGTCTTCCTGTCGAGCCTCAGCGTCTTTGGCGCCATCCATGAGACCCAGCCCTACACGCCTATCACCGAGGCCGACCAGCCGCGCCCCAACACCTGCTATGGCCGGAGCAAACTGGAGGCCGAGCAGGCGGCGCTGGAGAGCGGACTGCCCGTCGTCATCCTCCGTCCCACGGGCGTCTATGGTCCCCGCGAGCACGACTACTTCATGATGGCGAAGAGCATCAAGGGCCACACCGACTTCGCCGTTGGCTTCCAGCAGCAGGACATCACCTTCGTCTATGTCAAGGACGTGGTGGCGGCCGTGTTTCTCGCCCTCACGCGCGGCACCGTCGGACGCGCCTACTTCCTCACCGACGGGGCGGTGTATCAGAGCGCCGCGTTCAGCGACCTCATCCACGAGGCTCTGGGGCGCCCGTGGTGGATCCGCGTCACGGCCCCCATCTGGGTGCTTCGCCTGGTCTGTGGCGCGGGCGAGTGGTATGGTCGGCGCACGGGCCAGCTGATAGCGCTCAACAAGGACAAGTTCAACATTCTACGGCAGCGCAACTGGCAGTGCGATATCGAGCCCGCGCGCCGGGAACTGGGCTTCCAGCCGCAGTACGACCTGCGGCGTGGCGTGGAGGAAACCATCCGCTGGTACCAGGACCACAAGTGGCTGTAGGACGGGGTGACAAGTCGGTCGAGAGGCACTTGTTTCGACTGCCCGTTTGATAAGTGGAGGTGGCAAATTTCATAGCGAAAGTGGCGTTTTTCGATTCTTTAACCGTTATTCGCCGTGGATTGATACTTTTTTTAACGCTCATCCTTTCCCAAGAAAAATAAAATGCGTAATTTTGCATTCGAATCAAAACAGGTATAACACCGCTGCGGGAATTTCCGTGGCACCAATTTAAGGCAAAAAGAGACTATTCATCATCATTAAATAACATTCACAAAGCAATGGCAAAGTTTGATCAAAGCATTTTGACTCAGTACGGCATCACTGGCTCTACCGTGATCGCCCACAATCCTTCTTACGAGCAGCTCTTCGAAGAGGAGACCAAGGCTGGCCTTGAGGGCTACGAGGTTGGTCAGAACACTGAGCTCGGCGCTGTAAACGTAAAGACTGGTATCTACACCGGCCGTTCCCCCAAGGATAAGTACATCGTCATGGACGAGAACTCCAAGGACACCGTTTGGTGGACTTCCGAGGAGTATAAGAACGACAACCACCCGATGAGCGAGGAGGTCTGGAAGACCGTCAAGAACCTGGCCGTGAAGGAGCTCTGCAACAAGAACCTCTACGTCGTCGATGCTTTCTGCGGTGCCAACAAGAACACCCGCATGGCCGTCCGCTTCATCGTCGAGGTGGCATGGCAGGCCCACTTCGTCACCAACATGTTCATCCGTCCGACCGCTGAGGAGCTGGAGAACTTCGAGCCTAACTTCGTCATCTACAACGCCTCCAAGGCCAAGGTAGAGAACTACAAGGAGCTGGGTCTCCACTCTGAGACTTGCGTCGCCTTCAACGTGACCAGCCGCGAGCAGGTGATCATCAACACCTGGTATGGTGGCGAGATGAAGAAGGGTATGTTCTCCATGATGAACTACTACCTGCCGCTCCAGGGCATCGCTTCCATGCACTGCTCTGCCAACTGCGACATGGAGGGCAAGAACACCGCCATCTTCTTCGGCCTCTCCGGCACGGGTAAGACCACCCTTTCCACCGACCCGAAGCGCCGCCTCATCGGTGACGACGAGCACGGATGGGACGACAACGGCATCTTCAACTTCGAGGGTGGCTGCTACGCCAAGGTGATCAACCTCTCCAAGGAGAACGAGCCCGACATCTACGGTGCCATCAAGCGCAACGCCCTGCTGGAGAACGTCACGGTGGACAAGGACGGCAAGATCGACTTCGCCGACAAGTCCGTGACCGAGAACACCCGCGTCTCCTACCCGATCTATCATATCAAGAACATCCAGCCGGGTTCTTCCGCTCCCGCTGCCAAGCAGGTCATCTTCCTCTCTGCCGACGCCTTCGGCGTGCTGCCTCCCGTCTCTATCCTGACTCCGGAGCAGACGCAGTACTACTTCCTCTCTGGCTTCACCGCCAAACTGGCTGGTACTGAGCGCGGCATCACCGAGCCGACCCCGACGTTCTCTGCCTGCTTCGGCCAGGCCTTCCTGGAGCTCCACCCGACGAAGTATGCCGCGGAGCTGGTGAAGAAGATGAACGTCTCTGGCGCCAAGGCTTACCTGGTCAACACGGGTTGGAACGGCACCGGCAAGCGTATCTCTATCCCTGATACGCGCGGTATCATCGATGCCATCCTCGACGGCAGCATCCTCAAGGCTGAGACGAAGAAGATCCCGATGTTCAACTTCGAGGTGCCGACGGCTCTGCCCAACGTCAACCCGGCCATCCTCGATCCGCGCGACACCTACGCCGACGCTTCCGAGTGGGAGGTCAAGGCCAAGGATCTCGCCGCACGCTTCATCAAGAACTTCACGAAGTACACCTCCAACGAGGCGGGCAAGAAGCTCGTCGCTGCTGGTCCCCAGCTCTAAGGTGTCCTGACTCCGAAACGCTTCGGAGATAGAAGAACCAACATCTGCCGCCGCTCCTTAGGCTTCAATACCAAGGGGCGGCGGCTTCTTTTCCCGACCCAAATCTATCACAACGCAAACTATGGAATACTTGTCACAAGAGTGCTACGACCGGCTCACCCAGGAGCTCAACGACCTGGTCAGCATCGAACTGCCCAAGGCACGAAACGAACTGGAGGAGGCGCGCGCCAAGGGCGACCTCAGCGAAAACTTTGAGTATCATGCGGCCAAACGGGCGCACGGGAGGCTGCTGAGCCGTATCAGCTACATGCAGAAGACGCTGCGCTTCGCAAGGGTGATGGACACCTCGCGGCTGGACAACGACACCGTGGGCCTGCTGCGCCGGGTGGAGATCACCAACCTGGCGACCAACACCACCATGGCCTACACCATCGTCAATCCCCACGAGGCCAACGTCAAGGAGGGGAAGATCTCCATCAAGTCGCCCATCGCCGAAGCCCTCCTCGGCAGAAAAGTAGGCGACGTGGTCACGGCCCACGTGCCCTGCGGCGTCCTACGACTCCGAATAGAGAAAATAACGGTGTAGCAAGCCCATTGCCTCGCCTTGGAGCGTATTTGTGCACATTTCTTCGGAAAAGGACAATCGATTGAGAAAAAAGTTGTAATTTTGTGGAAAACAAAGCAAGTAGGACACAACAACAGAAGGGATTGCGTTATGACGGAAGATACTTTTAAGGACCTGTGTCTTTGTGGCGAGACCACCAAAGTGCAGTTTAAAGAAGCGTTTACTTCGCAAAGGGAGATCGCAAAGGAGATGATAGCCTTTGCCAACACCAAGGGCGGAGTGATCCTCTTTGGCGTGGAGGACAAAAGCGGCAAGCCCGTGGGCTTGTCGTACGAACAGATACAAGTCATCAGTCGCGAATTGGGCAATGCAGCCAATGAGCAAGTACGCCCCACGATCTACATCGAGACCGAAGTAGTGCGCCTGGAAGAGAAGCATTTTCTGATCTGTTCCGTCGAAGAAGGCAAGAACAAGCCCTACAAAAACCTCAACGGAGAGATATGGGTGAAACAAGGAGCCGACAAACGCCGCATCACGGAAAACGCGGAGATACTCGCCTTGTTTCAAGACTCTGGCAGCTACCAAGCCGACGCAGCAGCCGTAAGCGACACCACGTTCCAGGACCTTGACCGCTACGCCCTCGACGACTACCTCGACAAGGTCTATGCCACTACGCTCGACGGTTTTGGCGCCAAGGCCGAACAGGTGCTGAAAAACATCCATGTGCTCAACCACCAGGGCGTCCCCACACTTGCTGGCTACCTGTTTTTCGGCAAACATCCCGAGCGCCATTGCCCCACCTGCATGGTCAAGGCCGTATCGTTCTTCGGCAACGACCTGGCAAGCTGTCAGTATCGCGACACGAAAGAGTTGCTGGGCAACATGCCGCGACTCTACGAGCAATGCATAGCCTTCCTCAAGGGCAACCTCCACAACCTCCAGGAGCGGGGTGCGTCGTTCAACACTTTGGGCAAACTGGAGATAGCGCAGGACGTGCTACAAGAGGTGGTCCAAAACGCTCTCGTACACAGAGACCTGTTGCGCCCCGCCCCCATCCGCATCTTTGTGTTCGACAACAGAGTGGAGATCATCAGCCCCGGAGCCCTGGCCGGAGGACTGACGGAAGACGACATTCGCAACGGCAAAACCTACCAACGCAATCCCTACATGGCCACGTTTGCTACCAACGCCTTGTACTACAGAGGCATTGGGTCGGGCATCGTGCGCATCCTCGCCGAGCACCCCGACATCCAGCTGGAAAACGACGACCGGGCGCAGGAGTTTAAAGTGACGATCCCGAGACCTGCCCAAGAGAGTGAACCTACTACCCAAAAGGACGAAGCAACTACCCACAAGGGCAGAAACACTACCCATAAGAGCACAAATGCTACCCATAAGAGCACAAGTACTACCCGAAAAGAGGCGGGTTCCACCCAAAAGGACTTGAATACTACCCAAAAGAACGTATTGGCGTATTTCAAAAAGAATCCTCGTGCCACAAAAGCCGACGCAGCAGACACCCTTGGCGGCATCACAGAGAATGGCATAAAATTCATCATCGGCAAGCTACAACAGAAAGGCTTGATCAAGCGCGTTGGCGGGAGAAAATACGGGGAGTGGCAGGTGCTGATCTAAACGGGCATGGCCATTGCATGAGACAATTGGCTTCGTATCTGACGAGAAAAACATGTCGATAAGTCGTGGAAATGTGCCTTTTTTAGGTAGATTTCCACGACTTATCGACACTTTTTTGCTGATGGCGGAGGACTTTTTATTGACAAAGCTGCAAGTTGGGACCCCTGTTGAATATGAAAAACAACCAATACAACTTTTACAACTTGTAACAACGCTTTCGATAAGCCATGCGCAGAACCGAGCGCGCTCGAGTTTTGCCATGGCGAGAAAGGGTGCCATGAAATGGAACGCTTCGCCTTGGACATTCCTACCGATTGTCCTTGCGAAGCGTTGTTCATAGTTGTTTCCCTTGCAGCAACCTTTGGTCAGAACGGGCCTCGAAGAGGCGATGTCCCCGCGAAGCGTTGTTTAAAGTTGTAAAAGTTGTTCAAGTTGTTTTCCCTACTCAGCAGGCCGTATTGGACACAACACAAACGCCCCTATCACTCAAATATCGGATGAACCTTCCTCATTTATGAATGAAGAGCCCCAGCCTTTACTTCGCCACAAACTTCTTGCCGTTTTGGATATAGACGCCCTGCTTGGGAGGCTGCTGTAGGCGAACGCCCTGGAGGGTATAGACGCGGTGGTCGGTAGCGAGGCGGTTATCGGTGTGAGCCTTTACGCTATGCTCTATGGAGCAGGCTTCCGAAATATTCATTCCACGGAAAGTGACCTCGACGCCCCGGAATTGTCCGGGAAGCAAGGTGGCATTGAGCACACTTGTGCCACTGCCAATCAACTCATTGTAGCACCATTCCATGCCATCCACAGAATAGTGGACCACGCGATAATAAGTGCCACCAAGGCACAAGGAGTCCACCTTGGTCACTTCGGCACGAGCCTCTCTTTCGGAATCGACATGGACGAGGTCGCCGACTTGGCAGTCAAACTCATACATGATTCTCGGTTCTGCGTCGTCGGGGTAGTAAAAATAAATGTTGCGCCCCTCCTGATAGGCGGGGACCGTTCCTATCTCGGTCTCTAAGAGCTTGCAGGTTTTGTTCCCTACGATGGTGTCGCCAAGGACGCTATACCGTGCCGAGTCCTTAACGACCAGCGCGCCCATATATCGAGCATCATAGTTGAACACCGTCCATGTTTTGCCCTCCGCCAAAAACGGGATGCGTTCCTGCGCCTGTGCCTTCTGAGGCATTAGCGCGGCCATTGCCAAAGCCAAAAGAGCAATGGCTGACATGTTCTTTCTTACGTTTTTCATCATGACATGTTTTTTTAAATTTGTTCCACTCTGTTTTTTCCTATCACAGAAGCCAGCGCTTCTACTTCACCACAAACTTCTTGCCGTGCTGGATATAAATGCCCTTGGGCAAATGGCGCACGTCCATGCGGCGGCCCTGGAGGTCATAGATGCGGTCGTCGGAAGCGAGGCGGTCGGAGGTGGCGACAGTCTGCACGCCAGCGACAATGGCCTCATAGGCTTTCTCGCGCGTGTTGACATAGATGCGGTGGCCTTCGGCGTCGTAGTAGTTCTCAAGGAGCGAGAAGTTGAAGAACGTGTTCGGCGCATTGTCGTGGCAAAGGTAGTCGAACGGCGTGCCTTGGACATTGACGCAGCCCACGCCTTCTATCAAGCGGTGGCCCGACGACAGTACCAACATGCGGCGGCTCTGCCCGTCGGAGAGCGTCGTGTCGCCCTCTTGTACCACGGTGTATTGCGTGCCAAGGTAGGCGTCGCCCACATGGGCGTCGTAGTCGTAGAGGATGTATTCGCCCTCCTCGTTCGTCGGGTAAACGTTGCTCGCCTGGGCAAAGGCAGCACGGTAGCTGTCGGCATCGGCCAGCACGCGACCGCCCTCACGGCGCATGGCGAAAAGGTAGCTATAGCGCGGGCCGGGGTCCAGGCCAGCACAACGCGACTTGGTGCAGTTGTAGATCTTCTGATAGGTGCGGCCGCCGATCTCCAGCTCGCCGACGGCAGCGTAGGTACGCGTGGCGTAGTTGATCAGATAGGGGGTATTGGCCGGATAGATGCGATAGTCGCCCTGCACCCATTGGCGCTGGCTTTGAGGCACGCGCAAGAAGTCGTTGCGGGCGAAAAGCAACTTGCCGTCCACCCTGCAGGAGTCGAGCTCGTTGTGGGGACCGATGATGAACATGCCCCAAATGGGATAGAGGCCATAGGAGCTGCCGATGCCCTCCACCCAATACTCCCTCGGAGAGGCGAAGCGGGAGTCTTCGTAATATGAGTCAATAGGCGCGATCCCCAGACGGAAATAGCGCTGCCCATCCACCAAGATGGTGTCGCTCGTCGATACGACGATGGACATGCCGGAATAGTCGTCCTTGAGCGTGTCATTGAGCTGAAGGTTGAAGTCGAACAAACCTCCTGCCGAGACGCTGCTCACCTTGTGTCCCTCTTCGTGTAGGCCATCAACGAACTTGCCCTGCCAGTTGACCAGTTTCCAATAGGAAACATCACCCACGAGGGTGTCGCCACTTATCTTGCAGTAGTAGTTTATGTCAGCGCCACGCGGACCATAGACGCTGCGGTAATACCACTCCTTGCCCTCCTGGAGGAAAGGCATAGGCGTTTGCGCTGCAGAGGTTCGAAGACCAGACAGACAAACGGTCTCTCTCCCGTGTTGCGATAGTTGTTGCGCCATGCCCGGGAGCAGGGGACACAAGGTCATAAGAATAGATAGGTAAATCTTCTTCATGTTCCAACAATTTAATTTAATAATCGATTTTATGCTTGCAAATTTACGCAAAACACACAAACTCACCAAATTATTGATGTTTCATTTTGTTTCATAAATTGTTAAATAAATTAACAATTTAAACTTAAGGTGTAAACCTTTTATAATCAGCTTTTTACAAAGGGTAAGCACGGCGTTTTATGCTTTTCAATATGATTTTTATCCTTCACGGATGAGCCACGATGAAACATGATGAAACGCGATGAAACAGGCTAAAAGCCTCAAAAGGGTGAAACAAGTCGTTTCATCCTTTGGGCCTTTCCTTGGTTTTTCGTACCTTTGCAGCATAAAAACAAATTGTTCACACTATGGGGAAGACCGCTTTTCGATGCCTCTGCGCATTGCTTGCCATCCTGTTCGCCTCCTGTTCCAAGGAGGGGCCGTTGGACAAGATGGAGCACATCAAGATGGTAGGCAATGACCATCCCAAGCAAGCCCTCGCCATGCTCGACTCCCTCGAGCAAGAGGCGAGACGCGGAAGCGTGTATGCCCAAAAGTAATACGACCTGCTCCACATCCGTCTGAGCGACAAGGCCAACATCCTGCCCAAATCCGATGCCAAGATCAAAGAACTGGTGGAATATTTTGGGAAGAAGGGCAGCGACCAGGAGAAGCAAGAGGTCTATTACTATGCAGGCAGCGTCTATCGCGACCTGCAAGACTGTCCGCGCGCCTTGGAGTATTTCTACAAATCAACCGACTTCGCCATAGGACACCCAGACTGCGACTCCATCATGCTCCGCAACACCTACTCCAACCTGAATTTCCTGCAATATAGGGTGCAAAACTACAAGGAGGCTTTGGCGATGTCGAAGGAGGAGCTGAGAATCTCCAAGGAACTCGGCACGGAAGACGTTGTGGACCACATGCACGTGGGAGCAGCCTACAAGGCCACAGGCAACGCGAAGGAAGCCGTCAAGGAGTATGACAAAGCGTTTCATATCGCCGACACAACCAAGGACCAATCGGCGTACCAGGAGTCCTATATACGCCTGCTGATGGACTACTCGGGACTGGGAGAGATCAAGAAGGCACAGCGCTGCCGCCCCCTGATTAAGGAGGAGCTGAATCCCTACTTTTCCGTACTGAAGGACCAGGCCCTTGCCCACTACTACATGGCGTGTGGGAAAAGGGACTCCGCCATCATCTATAGCCAGCGCATCATCGACAACGGCAAGGACCAGAACAACATGTACGATGCCGCCAAGCAGCTGTTTCGACTGTACGAGGAGCAGGGAGATGTCGTCAACGCCCACCGCTACGCCGTGCTATACATGCAGCTGAGCGACACCCTCGACTTTGGCAGGCGCCAGGAGCAAGCTGCCACGCTCACCAACGCCTACAAGTACCACATGGACCAAAAGAAGGAAATGGAACTGAGGGACGAGAAGGAAATGTATGCCAGGACGCTCTTTGTCTCGATCTTTGTCTTCACGCTCCTGGGGGCTGGTGGCGCCATCGTCTTCATACACCGGAGAAACGTACACCTGCGGAAGATGCTGGAACTCTCGGAGCGGATAGAGCAGATGGCCCACAACGAACAGGAGCTGCGCAAGGAGATGGAGCGCAAGGAGGTGGAACTGCGCGAGTCGAAGGAGGACTTGGCGCTAACGAAGAAAGATCTGGTGAACACCCAGGCAGAGCTGGACAAGGCCAACGACAAACTGACTGTCCACGCCGCCACACTGCAGGAGACCGAAAAGATGCTGGCAGAGAAGATAAGGGAAGGAAAGATCTTCCTGCAGCTGCTCCATCAGTCGAAGTTCGAGGAGAGCTCGGAGGACGTGGCCCTCAGGTTCAGGAAGGCGGCATTGGGAGGGGAGGAGCTGACCAGCGACGACTGGGACCAGCTCTACCACGCCGTGGACCAGGCATATCCTTCGTTTGCCGAGGCCCTGCTCGGCAAGTCGGGCGAAGTCACCAAGCAGCAAAAGCAGGCATGCTACCTATTAAGGTTTGGCATGTCCAAGAATCTGATACAGTGCCTCACCCATGCCTCGCGCGCCACGATCTGGCGCTGGGAGAAAAA